>POVV01000061.1_pt1 | contig 107759 bp, 96 predicted proteins | sample 1560271 | NCBI WGS metagenome assembly POVV01 (sample SAMN08337232, study PRJNA429181) | Bioreactor metagenome, whole genome shotgun sequencing project. | biome: cows' rumen and soil; feature: anaerobic; isolation source: anaerobic chemostat enrichment culture, galacturonate as sole carbon... | reverse complement strand
AAGCGGCTAAATATAAAGTCATTAATGCGTTTTGCTGAAGCTGGATTATCATTCTGAGTGACCCAAGGTAAGCGATACCGATTATATGACTCTCCCTGCTGTTTATAGACAACTTCGCTAACCGTTGCTGGCCCGGCTATAGCCAATGAAGACAATAGTAATGAGGTAATGCCAACTAACCACCCTTTCATCAACAGCTCCTTATCATGCACGTTATTCAGCTAACATAGAAAACTAACTTATTTAAAGCCTTTTTCTCGCTTAATCAAATCGTAAGCCCCTTGAATTTCCTGCGCTTTCTGTTTAGCCATTTCCATCATTTCTTGTGGCAGGCCTTTAGCAACCAGCTTATCCGGGTGGTGTTCAGTCATCAGCTTACGGTAAGCCCGTTTAATGGTGGTACCGTCATCCGTTGTTTTAACCCCTAAGACCTTACAGGCATCCGCCAACGTTGGGCCCGATGCTGAACGATACCCGCCCTGCTGTCCGTGCCATCCGCCGGATTGACCAAATTGGCGGCCGCCTTCAATCATGCTTAACAACTGTTCAAGCTGGGCCCGCGAAATGCCCAGTTCCTCACCAATAACATACAACACTTGTCGCTCATTAGGATGCAGTACGCCATCGGCAAACGCAGCCTGAAGCTGAATCTCTAAAAACATCCGAATAAGATCGGCGCGGCCAAAGCAGATAGTTCTCAGCTCTCTCAATTTTTCACGCAGCGGGTACCCGGTCTGCTTGCCTTCACGAAAGGCCTGCTGGGCATCATTGCGGCGGGAACCATGAATTTGCATTTGATCCATAATCATTGAGGCATTCTGAATATCGACTTCCGTTACTCGCCCTTTGGATTTGGTTAAATGTCCCATAACCTGAAAGGTTGTGCGGAAAAAAAGTGCCTGCCGGGTCTGCTGGTTGGCAAAAAAACCGCTTCTGCGCGGACTTCTTACTCTATCGACCATATGGCCAACAAACAGCCCTAAAACCACGCCCCAAAAGCCTCCGCCGGAGACCAGAGCCAAAATAACACCCAGGATTTTTCCCCAATACTGCATATGATCCTCAATTGGCAATGCCGTCAGCGACAAATTGCATTATCATACCCGCCAACGATTCAACCACCTAACGGTGATGATAAGATTTAACGCTGGTGTAACAGGGATGAGTACGATAATCTCATCGAGTTTGCTTCTGCATAGCCGCAACTGACGGAATACCAAAAATAATCGTATGAAAAAACGTTATCCCACACTGCTAGCCTCCACAATTTGGATGGCACTTTACAGCCAGGGTGCTCTGGCTTCTTTAGCCGAGCAATGTAAGTTCGGAATACCTGTTTATGAGCGCCCGCTCGTTACCGGCGATCCAAACTCATTACCCGTTCGTATTGAGTCTGATGATAGTGAAGTCAATTATCCTGCCAGCGCAGTATTTACCGGTAATGTCGTTATTGAGCAAGGTAACCGTCTGTTACTTGCCGATCGAGCTGAAGTCAACCAAACGCCGATTGACGGCCAAGAAATACCTCTGCGCACCGTAACCACAACGGGTAACGTGCGCTATGATGACAACATGATCAAGCTTAACGGGCCAAAGGCTTGGTCTAACCTGAATACCAAAGATACCGATGTGTATGAAGGCGACTATCAAATGGTTGGGCGTCAGGGCCGGGGCGAAGCCAATAAGATGAAGCTGCGGGAAAGTAACCGCTATGCCATTCTTGATAATGGTACTTTCACCTCTTGCCTGCCGGGCGACAGCAGTTGGAGCATCGTCGGCTCAGAAATCATCCATGATAACGAAGAAGAATTAGCCGAAATCTGGAATGCCCGTTTTAAAATCGGTCCGGTGCCGGTTTTTTACAGCCCATATTTACAGATACCTACCGGCAATAAACGCCGTTCCGGTTTCTTAATACCAAGCGGTAAATACGGCAATAATGGCGGCATTGAATTTAGCCTGCCTTACTACTGGAATATCGCCCCGAACTTCGATGCCACGTTAACCCCTCACTATATTGGCGAGCGGGGCATGCAGTACCAAAATGAATTCCGTTATTTACTGGCTCCGGGTACTGGTACCATGGCCTTCGACTGGTTGAAAAACGACCGGCTATATAAAGAAGATATGGCTAAGTCAGGAAAACCCGTTGATGACGCTGACCGCTGGTTATTCTATTGGGGTCATAATGGGGTCATGAACCAGTTTTGGCGTTTTAATATCGACTACACCAAACTGAGTGATAGCCGTTATCTTAGCGATCTCGACAGCCTGTACGGTTCCAGCACCGATGGTTATGCAACCCAAAAATACAGTGCGGGTTATGCCAACCAAAACTGGAATGCCACCGTCGCCATGAAAAAATTCCAGATCTTCACCGATGCGGGTAACGCTAACGCCTATCGGGCTGAACCGCAGATTGATATGAATAACTTCCAGTATGATATCGGCGGTTTTGATATTCATACCTACGCTCAGGTGGCTAAATTCTCCAGTGAAAATCATCTTAACCCGACGGCCACGCGATCACACTTAGAACCGACCTTTAACTACCCGATTGCTAACCGCTGGGGAAGCCTGGACAGTGAATTCAAACTGATGGCCACCCATTATCAGCAAGATTTCCCTGATACTTCCCCTAAAAGTAGCCAGCTCGCTGAGTCAGTCAATCGGGTTCTTCCGCAGTATAAAGTTGCAGGCAAGGTTGTTTTTGACCGGCCGATGGATAGTTGGCAAGATTTCACCCAAACGTTAGAACCGAAAGTACAGTACTTATATGTACCTTATAAAGACCAAAGTGATATCAATGTCTATGACTCCACGCTGCTACAGACTGACTATACCGGCCTGTTTCGCGATCGTACCTACAGCGGCCTGGACCGAATTGCTTCAGCTAATCAGGTTACCACGGGACTGACAACGCGGGTTTATGACGATCGTCAGACTGAACGTTTTAATGCGTCCGTCGGGCAAATTTACTTTTTCGAAAACTCCCGTACCGGCGATGATAGCAATAGCTTTGATGACAAAAAAAGTACCGGCAGCGTAGTCTGGGCCGGTGACAGCTTCTGGAGAATCGATCCTAACTTCGCCCTGCGCGGAGGCCTTCAATATGACACCCGTTTAGATAATTTCGCCGTAGGCAATGCGGTGGCTGAATATCGTAAAGACAGCGAGCGGGTGATTCAGTTAAGCTATCGTTATGCCAGTAAAGAATACGTTTCTATGATGATACCGAGTTACTCTGGTAATAGTCCGGTCTATGATCAAGATATCTCTCAGGTCGGTGGTATTGCTACTTGGCCAATTGCCGACCGATGGGCAGCAGTAGGATCTTATTACTACGATACGAAACTAAAACAGTCTGCCAGTAGTCTAATAGGTTTTCAGTACAACACATGCTGTTGGGCTATCGGCGTTGGCTATGAAAGAAAGATTATCGGTTGGAATAACACCGGCAATTTCCGAAGTGATTATGACGACAAGGTATCGTTTAATTTTGAACTTAGAGGCTTAAGTAACAACTATAGCTTAGGGGGAAGTAAAATGATGCGTACGGGTATTCTGCCATATCAGCGTGCTTTCTAATCGCTAACAACCACTTATGAATGTTAGTGCGATTTTAATGATTAACCGCTAAGAGGCGGATAGGACTATATGGGAAAAGTAATGAAAAACTGGAGATCGCTTGCCGCAAGTTTGGCGCTCTGTGCATCAGTCACATCAATGTCACTGGCTTCACACACTGCCTTAGCTGCACCACAGGGCCAGTTCGTTGATAGCGTTGCTGCCGTTGTTAATAATGGTGTGGTATTAGAAAGTGACGTTAATAACCTGATGTCTTCAGTTAAAAGCAATGCTAAGCGTGCCGGGCAACAGTTGCCTGACGATGCAACGCTGCGTACTCAAATTACTGAACGTCTGATTATGGACAGTATCATCACGCAGTTAGGTGCCAATTTGGGCATTAAAATTGATGATGCCAAACTTGACAGTGGTATCGCAGATATCGCTCGTCAGAATCGCATGACGCCGGCACAGCTTCGCAGCCGTCTTGCTGCAGAGGGTATGAACTACAACAGCTACCGCGAACAGATCCGTAAAGAGATGCTGCTGGCGGAAGTTAGAAATAATGAAGTTCGCCGCCGGGTTTCCGTTCTGCCGCAAGAAGTCGATGCCATGGCCAGCCAGATTGCCAATCAAATTGGTTCTGGTGCTGAATTGAATCTGAGCCACATCATGATTCCTTTACCGGAAAATGCATCTCAACAACAGGTTGAGAAGGCACAGGCATTAGCCCAGAGTCTGGTAGAACAAATTAATGCCGGAGCCGACTTCGGCAAACTGGCGGTGACCTATTCCGCTGACCCTCAGGCATTAAGAGGCGGTCAGATGGGCTGGGGTAAAATGGAAGAGCTACCTTCTATTTTTGCCAGCCAGCTTCAGTCATCGAAGAAAGGCAGCATCGTCGGCCCTATCCGTTCCGGCGTTGGTTTCCATATTTTAAAAATCAATGATATTCGCGGTGAACAAAAAGCGATTTCGGTGATGGAAGTTAACGCTCGCCATATCCTTTTACGCCCGTCCGTTGTTATGACTGATGCGCAGGCCGAAGCAAAACTGGCGTCTATCGCGGCAGATATTCGCAGCGGCAAGGCTGATTTTAAAGATATGGCTCGTCAATATTCAGAAGACCCGGGTTCAGCTCAGCAGGGTGGTAATCTGGGATGGGCATCCCCTGAGAGCTACGATCCAGCTTTCCGTGAAGCATTGATGCGCTTACAGAAAAACGAGCTTAGTGCTCCGGTTCGTTCATCTTTCGGCTGGCACTTAATTCAGTTAATGGATACCCGCCAGGTTGATAAAACTGACGTAGCTCAGAAAGATCGGGCTTACCGCATGCTGTTTAACCGTAAGTTTGCAGAAGAAGTTCAGAGCTGGATGCAAGAACAGCGCGCCAGTGCTTACGTTAAAATCATTAATAGCAACAGCAGCAAAGATGCTCAATAAATATCAAAGGGTGGTTATCACGCCGGGCGAACCTGCCGGCGTTGGCCCGGACTTAACTGTCCGGCTGGCCCAGCAAGATTGGCCGGTTGAACTGGTCGTTTGTGCCGACCCTGCTTTGCTTGAACAAAGAGCAGCCCTTCTCGGGCTGCCTTTGCAATTAATACCCTATGACCCATTAAAACAACCGAAGCCTCAGGGTAAAGGCACGCTCACCGTTGTTCCCGTAGAGCTAAACGCACCAGTGATTGCCGGTGAGTTAAATCTGGCCAATGGTAGCTATGTTGTGAATACCTTAGCCCGGGCCTGTGACGGCTGTCTGAGTGGCGAATTTGCCGCGCTGATTACCGGACCGGTACATAAAGGCATTATCAATGATGCCGGCTTTGCCTTTACCGGCCATACCGAATTTTTTGCCGAACGAAGCCTTCGCCCGCGGGTTGTTATGATGCTGGCGACCGAGGAACTTCGGGTGGCGTTAGTGACAACGCACCTCCCGCTGTCTGACGTTTCGGCGGCAGTTACCCCGCAAAGCCTGACTGAAACTATCACGATTTTAAATCATGATTTAATCAATCAGTTTGGTATCAGCCAACCTCAAATCTATGTATGTGGACTTAATCCTCATGCGGGTGAAGGGGGTCATATGGGGCGTGAAGAGATCGATATTATTATCCCTACGTTAGAACAATTACGTCAGCAAGGAATTAGCCTGATTGGGCCACTTCCTGCCGATACCCTGTTCCAGCCGAAATATCTTCAACACGCAGATGCGGTACTGGCGATGTATCACGATCAGGGATTGCCGGTATTAAAGTATCAGGGCTTTGGCCGCGCAGTAAATATTACCTTAGGCCTGCCTTTTATCCGCACATCAGTGGATCATGGTACAGCACTAGACCTTGCAGCTACCGGAAACGCCGACGTTGGCAGCTTTACGGTAGCCCTTAATCTCGCTATTAAAATGATAAATAATCGTAATGAATAATCGTGTTCACCAAGGCCATTTTGCTCGTAAACGTTTCGGGCAGAACTTTTTAAGCGATCAGTATGTGATCGATAATATTGTTTCAGCTATTCATCCTCTGCCCGGTCAGGAGATGTTAGAGATCGGCCCCGGCTTAGGCGCCTTAACTGAGCCGGTTGCGGATCGGCTCGATCATATGACCGTGATCGAATTAGACCGTGATTTAGCCGCTCGTTTAGAGACTCATCCTAAGTTAGGCAGCAAGCTGACTATTTATCAGCAAGATGCAATGACCTTTGATTTTGCTGAACTGGCAAAAGAAAAAGGCCAGTCACTGCGGGTATTTGGTAACTTACCTTACAATATTTCTACGCCGCTGATGTTCCACCTTTTCAGCTATACTAATGCAATAAGTGATATGCATTTTATGCTGCAGAAAGAGGTTGTTAACCGCTTAGTCGCAGGCCCTAATAGCAAAGCCTATGGCCGATTAAGCGTAATGGCACAATATTACTGCCATATTATTCCGGTTCTGGAAGTGCCGCCAACGGCGTTCCGCCCGGCACCAAAAGTAGATTCTGCGGTTGTCCGCTTAATACCTCATGCAACAATTCCATATCCTGTTGATGATATTCGTATATTAAGCCGTCTGACCACAGAGGCATTTAATCAACGGAGAAAGACTATCCGCAATAGCCTTGGCCACCTGTTTACGCCAGAGCAACTGACGGAATTAGGTTTAGACCTGTCTATGCGGGCAGAAAATATCTCCGTTGAGCAATATTGCAAACTGGCGAATTGGCTTTCAGTCAATAGAGCATCGCAAAAGGCTGAACAGGAGTAACCACCGTGATTGATCAACCCCGGGTATTTATTCAGGCACAGAGTTTTTATGTAGAAACCCAATCTATGCCGGACGAAGAACGTTTTGTTTTTGCTTATACCATGACATTACGTAACCTGGGGCGGACTCAAGTTCAATTACTGGGTCGTTACTGGCTGATTACCAATGCTAACGGTAAGCAAACAGAAGTTCAGGGTGAAGGTGTTGTGGGTGAGCAGCCAATTATTGATATCGGCGGCGAGTACCAATATACCAGCGGAGCGGTTCTTGAAACTCCGCTAGGAACAATGGAAGGCCACTATAAAATGGTCGATCATCTGGGCCAGCCCTTTCAAGTCATTATTCCGGTATTCCGTCTGGCGATTCCGTCGCTGATTCATTAATCTATACCCTAAATAATTTACCTTGCGATAAGCGTTTCCCGCTGCAAGATGAAAGATACGGATATAATAATAAAAAAGGCTAGCCGCTGCTTATGGCAACACTTTTAGTTGGTGACGTTCACGGTTGTTTTAACGAACTACAGGCGCTCTTATCTCAGGCTGATTTTAATCCTCAGTACGATACCCTTTGGCTAACCGGTGACTTAGTTGCCCGCGGTCCCGACTCGCTTAAAGTCTTGCGCTATGTTCGCTCTTTAGGCGATTCAGTGCGCCTGACGCTGGGTAATCACGATCTTCACCTGTTAGCTATCTTTGCCGGTATCAGCCGTAATAAGCCTAAAGATAACCTGTCTGAGCTGCTTGAAGCGCCTGATGCAGATGAACTGATTAATTGGCTGCGTCGCCAGCCCGTGCTGCAGGTGGATGAAGAAAAAGCGTTAGTTATGGGCCATGCCGGCATTAGCCCGCAGTGGGACATTGATACCGCCAAGCGCTGTGCCCGTGAAATTGAAGCAATTCTTTCCAGCGATAGCTATCCTCTGTTTCTGGACTCGATGTATGGCGATCTGCCAAACTGCTGGAGTGATGAACTGTCAGGCCTGCCGCGCTTACGCTATGCAACCAATGCCCTGACCCGTATGCGCTTTTGCTATCCGAACGGATGTCTGGATATGATCTGCAAAGACGTCCCCAAAAAAGCACCCGCACCGCTAAAGCCTTGGTTTGATATCACCAGTACCATAACCGAAAAGTACTCAATTGCCTTCGGCCATTGGGCATCGCTAGAAGGAAAAGGCGCTCCGGAAGGCATTTATCCTCTGGATACCGGCTGTTGCTGGGGAGGCGAACTGACGATGCTGAGATGGGAAGATAAGCAGTACTTCCGTCAGGCTTATCTCGGGCAGGAAGCTGATGCAGAGTGGTAGTTAAGCTGCCACTATCATACGGCCGTCACCCCAGCCAAAAATGGCGTGACGGCAGCAGACAATCATTTCCGTTCTAATATTTCAAACCGGTATGGGTATTGATTTTTTTCATCCGCAGGGTGCGGTTCATCCAATGTTTGCGTCCAGCCATACTGCTGGTAGTCAGGAAAATAGGTATCCCCTTCCAGTTCGGCCTCAATATGAGTGAGATAAAGGCGATTTGCCAGCGTCAGAGCCTGTTGGTAAACACGTCCCCCACCGATAATCATTACCTCATCAACCTCTCCCGCAGCAGATAGAGCCTGTTCTAAAGAGCTTACCCAAGTCACCCTCTCGTCTGACTGAGGCTGGCGGCTAATCACAATATTTAAGCGTCCGGGCAACGGCCTGCCGATAGATTCATACGTGTTACGCCCCATAATTATGGGTTTTGCCAGCGTGTTACGTTTGAACCAAGCCAGGTCAGCCGGCAAGTGCCACGGCATCGCATTATCAGCACCAATAACCCGATTTTCAGCCATAGCGGCAATTAAACTAATTATCATAAAAATATCCTGAAGCCGTTTTTTGTCCGTTGTTATCTATTGTTATCATCGTAGGTCGAGCGGTATCCGGTGTTTCGGCCTATACGCTTGGCTTGCGACGATAAAGCCACAAAGCCGGTAAAGAGAGCCCTATTGATAAGGCGCCGACAATAAATGATGCCCTAAGGAAATAGGTAATCATGGTTTCAAACAGCTCAGTGGTGTAACCCAGATGAGAAATTTCCACCATCGCAATCATCGCCTTATAGGCAAAAACGCCGGGAAACATCGGAATAACAGCGGCAACGGTAAACACCTTTGGATGAGCAAGAAAGCGTCGAGACCAATAGATACCAATACTACCAATTAAAATTGAAGCCAATAACGTGCTCCATTCAATCGGCAAATGATAATACATCAGAATCGTTTTAGTCCCATAGCCAATTGCCCCTAAAAGCGCGCAGTATTTCAAGGCTTTTACCGGCACGTTAAATACCAGGGCAAAACCAACCGCCGGAATAGCCGCCAGTACCATTCCCTGAATAAGCGCAAGAAGTAAACTCATAACCAGCTCCTGAATCCCCATACTGACATGGCAACAACCACGCCAATACAGGTCGAAAGCGTAAGTAAACTGGCCATCACCCAACGGGCAATCCCGGTATTGATATGCCCTTTAAACATATCGGCAACTGCATTAATCAAAGGAAAACCGGGAACCAGCAGCAACACGCTGGAAGCCATCGCAATTGACGCCGTGGGTATATCAATCCAACGTACCAGCCATCCGGCTGCGGTAGTTGCCACAAAGGCCGTCGCGAAGAAGTTAATCAATGGGTTCATCTGAATCGAGGTCAGCAGTTGGCGGGCATACATTGCCACACCGCTGGCAAAAAAGGCCACCATGACCGCATCCCAGCCGCCGCCGGCCAGTTTACAAAAGCTGGCGCAGGATAATCCGACCATCAACACCATCAGCCAACGCGGGTAACGCAGTGGCTTAATATTATCTAAACGCTTTTGAACATCATCAATATCTAATAATCGATGCTCCGCCAGAATAACAATGCGCTGAACTTCGGTAACCATATGCATATTTATGCCACGGTCAATATTCTTTCTGGTCGAGGTCAGGCAATGTCCGTGATGAACGGTGCTCAATACAACGGCATTAGCTGAGATAGAACTCTCAACGTTATCGACGCCTAATGCTTTACCCAAACGAAAGGATAGCTGTTCAACCAGCGTACTTTCTGCACCGTGCTGAAGTAATAGCAGAGCACACTGAATACACAATCGGGTGATATCCCGCTGACGCGGCTGAATTTTATCAGACTCCACTTTATTTTTACCTGAGTGATATAGAGAAGAAAATAAACGGGATAAGTTCACCGCTTAGCGCGCTAGGATAACATCGATGTTGAAATCGCTCCAAACGCTCAACACCTATTTTTATACCGAACATCATTCGAGGCGCAAAAAGACGGCACACCAATCTGCAGCTTAAGCATCACGAACATCTCTTTTATTCAAGCTTAGCCAGCAATAATAAAACCCGCCAATAGTCAGCTATTGGCGGGTTTTAACTCAGTTAATCAAATACATTACTTAGTGAGTAACTGATGCATTTCCTGTACTGAAATAACGGTCTGAGTCGGATCGGCGCTCATTGCCATGGTGGTTGCAAAACCGCCATTCAGCGTCGTATCGTAGTGAACTTTATACTGAAGCGCGCTACGGCGAATCAGTTTAGAGTCCTCTATTGCCTGACGTCCTTCAGTGGTATTCACGATATAGTTATACTCACCGTTTTTGATCCGATCTTGAATATGCGGGCGACCTTCATGCACTTTATTCACCAGGCGCGGATTAATACCCGCCTCACCCAGCACCACTGCCGTACCGTGTGTCGCATCCAGCTCAAAGCCATGCTTAAGCAGCTTAGCGGCTAAATCCACCACCTTAGCCTTATCACCTTCACGTACCGATAGTAGGGCTCTGCCTTTTGGCATTTTATGCGGGCTGCTGCCAAGCATCGCTTTGGCAAAGGCTTCAGCAAAACTGCGGCCAACGCCCATCACTTCACCGGTTGAACGCATTTCAGGCCCGAGGATCGGGTCTACGCCGGGGAATTTATTAAATGGCAGAACCACTTCTTTTACCGAGTAATAAGGCGGAATCACCTCTTTGGTCATACCCTGTTCAAGCAGAGATTTACCCGCCATAACGCGTGCAGCCACTTTCGCCAGTTGAACACCGGTGGCCTTAGAGACAAAAGGAACCGTTCGGGCCGCCCGCGGGTTAACTTCAATCAGGTAAACATCATTATTCTTAACCGCAAACTGAACGTTCATCAGGCCTCGAACGCACAGTTCAAAGGCCAGTTTCTCAACCTGCCTGCGCATTTCATCCTGAATTTCCTGACTTAAGGTATAGGCCGGCAGAGAACATGCCGAGTCACCGGAGTGCACCCCAGCCTGTTCGATATGCTCCATAATACCGCCGATTAGCACCCGCTCACCGTCGCAGATAGCATCGACATCAACCTCAATGGCATCGTCTAAGAAGTGATCCAGCAGAACCGGAGCGTCATTAGACACGCTTACTGCATTTTGGAAGTAGCGACGTAAATCAACTTCATCGTAGACAATTTCCATTGCCCGACCACCCAGCACGTATGACGGGCGAACCACCAGCGGATAACCAATGCCAACGGCTTTTTCGACTGCCATTTCAATTGTCGACACCGTGGCATTAGCCGGCTGTTTCAGCCCTAAGCGATTTACCGCCTGTTGGAAACGCTCGCGGTCTTCTGCACGGTCAATGGCGTCAGGTGAGGTGCCGATAACCGGCACGCCGGCGGCTTCTAACGCGCGGGCTAATTTAAGCGGAGTCTGGCCGCCATACTGAACAATCACGCCCGTAGGCTGTTCGATACGTACGATTTCCAGCACGTCTTCCAGCGTTACCGGTTCAAAATACAACCGGTCGGAGGTGTCATAATCGGTAGAAACAGTTTCAGGGTTACAGTTGACCATAATGGTTTCGTAACCGTCTTCCCGTAGGGCGAGGGAAGCGTGTACGCAACAATAGTCAAACTCGATCCCTTGACCAATACGGTTTGGTCCACCGCCCAACACCATAATCTTCGGCCGATCGTTGGTCGGATTAGCCTCGCACTCATCTTCATAAGTTGAATACAGGTAGGCAGTATCAGTCGAAAACTCAGCCGCACAGGTATCAACCCGCTTATATACAGGAAATAAACCATGCTTATGGCGTAGCTTACGCACTTCAGCCTCAGAAAAGCCGACCAGCTTAGCTAAGCGAGAATCGGCAAAGCCTTTACGCTTTAAGGTGCGCATAAAGTCAGCGTCCAGCCCGATGAATCCACGTTCAGCAACCTGTTCTTCCAGGCGAATTAGCTCTTCGATTTGAACCAAGAACCAGCGGTCAACGTTGGTTAAATTGAAAACGCCGTCGACTGACATACCGGCACGGAAAGCGTCGGCGATATACCAAATTCGGTCGCTGCCGGCTTCTTTTAATTCGCGGCGAATACGCGTTAAGGCATCGGCATCATCCAGATTAACTTTAGGGTCAAAACCGCTAACGCCGACTTCTAATCCCCGCAGGGCTTTTTGTAATGACTCCTGCTGCGTACGGCCAATGGCCATCACTTCACCAACGGATTTCATCTGAGTGGTCAGGCGGTCATTGGCACCGGCAAACTTCTCAAAGTTAAAACGCGGGATTTTAGTCACAACATAGTCAATGGAAGGTTCAAATGAAGCCGGCGTTTTGCCGCCGGTAATATCATTCATCAGCTCATCAAGGGTATAGCCGACGGCCAGCTTGGCTGCTATCTTGGCTATCGGGAATCCGGTTGCTTTAGATGCCAGCGCAGATGAGCGTGAAACCCGCGGGTTCATCTCAATAACAATCAGGCGGCCATTTTTCGGATTCACCGCAAACTGAACGTTTGACCCACCGGTTTCAACCCCGATTTCACGCAGTACTGCCATCGAAGCGTTACGCATGATTTGATATTCTTTATCAGTCAGCGTCTGGGCCGGAGCAACGGTAATTGAGTCACCGGTATGAATGCCCATGGCATCAAAGTTTTCGATGGAACAGACGATAATGCAGTTATCATTCTTATCCCGTACCACTTCCATCTCATACTCTTTCCAGCCAATCAGCGATTCATCGATCAATAGCTCTTTGGTCGGAGAAAGGTCTAAGCCACGCTCGCAAATCTCTTCAAACTCTTCACGGTTATAGGCAATACCGCCACCGGTTCCGCCCATAGTAAAAGACGGGCGAATGATGCATGGAAAACCAACGTCAGCGGCAACGGCATGGGCCTCTTCCATGTTATGGGCAATACCTGAGCGGGCGGTATCAAGTCCGATTTTTTTCATCGCAATGTCAAAGCGGCGACGATCTTCAGCCTTATCAATCGCATCGGCCGTAGCACCAATCATGGTGACGCCAAACTCAGCCAGCACGCCCTGACGCTCAAGTTCTAACGCACAGTTGAGCGCAGTTTGTCCGCCCATGGTGGGCAATACCGCATCAGGGCGCTCTTTTTCAATAATTTTGCGTACCACTTCCCAATGAATCGGCTCAATATAGGTTGCGTCAGCCATTTCCGGGTCGGTCATAATGGTTGCCGGGTTGGAGTTAACCAATACCACCCGGTATCCCTCTTCTCTCAAAGCCTTACAGGCCTGAGCACCAGAGTAGTCAAACTCACAGGCCTGGCCGATAACGATAGGACCAGCACCAAGAATCAGGATACTTTTAATATCAGTACGTTTTGGCATTATTAAGGGCTCCTGATTTATTTAGCGGTAGAACGATAAGATTCAATCAGTTCGATAAAGTGATCGAACAATGGCGCTGCGTCATGCGGACCGGGGCTTGCTTCAGGGTGGCCCTGAAAACTGAAGGCCGCTTTATCGGTACGGTGAATACCCTGCAGAGAGCCATCAAACAACGACTTATGGGTCACCCGTAAATTTGCCGGTAAGCTTGACTCATCTACGGCAAAACCATGGTTTTGTGCAGTAATCATTACCGTATTATTATCGAGGTCTTTTACCGGATGGTTGCCGCCGTGATGACCAAACTTCATTTTGACCGTTTGCGCCCCGGATGCCAGAGCCAGCAACTGGTGACCAAGACAAATTCCAAACACCGGAATATCTGTTTCTAATAGCTTTCCGATAGCGTTAATCGCGTAATCGCAAGGCGCAGGATCTCCCGGCCCGTTTGATAAGAAAATGCCATCCGGATTGAGTTTTAGCACCTCTTCAGCCGAAGTTTTCGCCGGAACAACCGTTAAACGACAGCCGCGATCGACCAACATTCTTAAAATATTGCGTTTAACGCCGTAATCGTAAGCAACCACGTGATAAGGCAGCTCTGACTCTTTTTTCGCTGCGGGTAAATCGTTTTCCAACGTCCAACTTCCCTGAGTCCAGCTATAAGATTCGTGAGTAGTGACCTCTTTGGCTAAGTCCATCCCCTTCAACCCGGGGAAGGCCCGAGCCTTGTCCAAAGCCAGTTGTGCATCAGCAGCGTCACCAACGATGATACAGCCGTTCTGTGCTCCTTTTTCGCGCAGTATACGAGTCAGTTTACGGGTATCAATATCGGCAATGGCCACAATGTTATGGCACTTAAGATATTCGGACAGCCCTTCTTGATTACGGTAATTACTGGCAATCAGTGGAAGATCTCTGATAATCAAGCCTTGGGCATGTACCGAGGTTGATTCTTCGTCGGAAGAATTTGTACCAACGTTTCCGATGTGGGGGTAAGTAAGAGTTACAATTTGGCGGGAATAAGATGGATCAGTGAGGATTTCTTGATAACCGGTCATTGAAGTATTAAAAACAACTTCCCCAATTGCCGTTCCGTTAGCCCCGATGGCCCGACCATGAAATTGGGTTCCGTCTTCGAGAACCAGTAGCGCTGTCTTACTCAAAACACCCTCCTAGAATAAACAGTCACAAAAATTGCATATTAATTCACAACTATACCTTCTAAATAAACACAAAAAAAGCCTTATTAGCAAGTTTTGGGCAAATTGGGCGCATTCTAATGATCCGATGGTTTATTGTCTATAAAAAAACGATTTTTATGTTACTTTTTTACAAGATTGGCTTAAAAAAGTGAGCTTAGGCATAAAAACCATAGCTAAAGTCATATAAGAAACCGTTTGCTATAAGATTTATGTCTAAAAATGATAATGGCAGAGAAAAATAGAGGGGGAAGATGAATAACCAGAGATAAAAATGAAAAAAACCAAAGAAAAGTGAAGTTTAAACCACAAATTAAATAAAAAATCACCAAGCAACATAAAAACAGATAAAACAATTTAAAAAAACAATAAAATCAAATAACTAAAAATTAAACCCTAACACTTACAGATGAATAATAAGTAAGTGTCAGGTGATTAAAGTGACTTATTTAATCATTTAGAGATAATACATCCCTCATGCTAAATAATCCCTTTTTATGCTGACTTAACCAGCCAGCTGACCTGACTGCTCCGTTAGCAAACGTCATACGGCTGGAAGCCTTATGGGTTATTTCAACCCGCTCACCGATATCAGCAAACATTGCCGTATGCTCACCAACAATATCTCCGGCTCTTAAGGTTGCAAAACCGATAGATTGGCGATCGCGCTCTCCGGTATAGCCTTCACGCGCATAGACTGCACAGGTTTTTAAATCTCTGCCAAGCGTGTCGGCAATAACCTCTCCCATGGCTAAAGCCGTGCCTGAAGGGGCGTCAACCTTATGGCGGTGATGGGCTTCAATAATTTCAATATCCGTGTAATCCCCCATGACTTTGGCAGCCTGTTCCAGTAATTTCAGCACTAAATTAACCCCGACGCTGAAATTAGCCGCGAAAACAATCGCAATCTCAGTTGATGCCTGCTGTATAGCGGCTTTTCCGGCATCATCAAAACCGGTCGTGCCGATAACCATCGCTTTATGATGTTTACGACAAAATTCGATATGAGCTAAAGTACCCTCCGGACGGGTAAAATCGATAAAAACGTCGAAATCATTGGCCACAGCCTCTAAATCATCACTGACCCGAACGCCCGACTGACCTATAGCCGCAAGTTCGCCGGCATCGACACCAATAAGTGACGAACCATTGCGCTCCAGGGCGGCACCTAAAACCACGCCTTCAGCCAGTGCGACTGCCTGAATAAGCTGACGCCCCATACGGCCGCCCGCACCGGCAATAGCCACTCTAACTTGCTTATTGGTCATAATAATCCTCTGATTTTTTATTCTGTTATACAAAAATATCTTCTACTTATCAGGGTATCGTTCACCCGTAATTCTGACAAATATATTTACTTATAATTATTCACCACAAAGCAGCAAAGCTAATCAAAAATAATATCTATGGGTATTATCGAACCGCTAAGTTAAAACAACTTTCCCCCTGCGAACATAACCACTGATAGAATTTTGCTTGCGAGCTACTATCATTAAATGATTCAGGAGCAAGAAGATAATAGGCTGAACCATCTTCAATAAAGCCAAACGGTGCATCCAGTATCCCACTGTTAAAATCATCGCAAACCAAATACCATGAGCCTATCGCAACACCTAATCCGGCAATAGCCGCCTGTAAACTAAAATAAAAATGTTCATAAGAGTGAGAATCCATGCCATTCAGTCGGCTTGCGGTTAAGTGCGCCCAATTTTGCCAAGCATCAGCCCGAGTATAGGTATGCAATAGTTTGATATCGGAACGCAATTGAACAGTTCCTTGATCTGATATCTCAATCATTCTGGCACGTTCAGTGGAGCGAAAAACAGGACCAATTCGTTCATGAAATAGAAAAGACGAAAAATAGTGTGGTGGCCAAATAAAATCATTTCGACGTATAGCCAGATCAATTCCCGGAGTCAGGGATACGGCACCGCCTCCCGCTTGAAGCTGTATATTGATCTCCGGGTGTTGCAAATGAAAATCAGATAACCGAGGAATTAACCAACGCATCATTAGGGTAGGCTCACATGAGATCACCAGAGAAGCATCATTTCTTTGTTTATGTAACTCATATATTGCCCGACCAATAACATCAAAACCCTGTTGTACCGCTCGAAAAAGTATTTGACCGGACTCCGTCAGGAAAACTCGTCGATTACGGCGTTCAAATAAAGTGATACTCAGTTCATTCTCAAGCATGCGAATGGCCCGACTCACAGCACCATGAGTTAAATGTAGCTGATGGGCTGCGCGCGTAAAGCTTTCCTCGCGGGCAGCAACTTCAAAGCAGCGCAGTCCATTAAGCGAGGGTAAACCAGGTATTTTTTTATGTGAGTTTTTCTCACCTATATCGCCAGAATTCATCGTTATTTTCCATCTGAAATATCCATTATGATTTTTGCTTACTAACATAACATATGGATATTTCTATGACAGAATTGATTGCCGTAATCACTATCACTGTATTTGCCGTTATCAGCCCCGGGCCTGACTTTGCGATGGTATCGAGAAACAGCTTAACCTTGTCACGCCAGGCAGGAACCTTGACTGCAATCGGTATCGGATTAGGGGTAATGGTACACGTCACCTATACCATTATGGGTATTGGAGTCATCATCCATCAATCGTTAGTTTTATTCACACTACTCAAGATAGCCGGCAGTCTTTATTTAATTTGGTTAGGTATAAAGATGATTAGGGCTAAGCCACAAACAGAGGGCATTGATAAACCACTGAACGTACCCAATGGCTTGGTCGCAATGAAAATGGGATTTATGACCAATGCGCTGAACCCTAAAACATCGATATTTATCGTCAGCTTATTTATGCAAGTTGTGAAGGTAGATACGCCGTCAACCATATTAATCGGCTATGGCCTGCTAATCGCAATAATCCATATTATTTGGTTTGCACTGGTCGCCCGCTTTTTCTCTACACCAACGATTCGCAACAAAATGATAAAAATCCGTTGTTGGATCGATCGTTTTTTTGGTCTGTTACTTATCAGCTTTGGTGCGGCTATATCTGCAACAATCGTCAAATCTTGAACAGCAGAAAAAAAGGAAAATGGCTAAAGAGGAAGCAGCACTACAAAAAGACAATGGGCCGATATATTCGGCCCATTACAAGAAGGTATTCTAGCGAGTCGTTATTGCGTATCAGTCGATTTGCTTAACCCGCAGCTCTTTCGGAACTTCAAACACAATATTCTCTTCCCGCCCGTCCATCTCTTCGGCCGGTAAACCACCGAGTGAACGCAGGCGCTCAATTACCGCTTGAACTAATACATCGGGAGCCGATGCGCCGGCGGTCACACCAACAGAACTCAGATTCTTTAACCAACCTTCCTGAATATCATCGGCAGTATCAATTAAATAGGCGGGTTTCCCAATCCGTTGAGCCAATTCAGCCAAACGATTAGAGTTCGACGAGTTCTTAGACCCGACGACCAGCACTACGTCAGACTGTAGCGCCAAGTTACGTACCGCTTCCTGACGATTGGTTGTGGCATAGCAAATATCATCTTTGCGTGGCCCGATAATGTCAGGGAAACGTTGACGAAGCGCATCAATCACATCGGAGGTATCGTCCACCGATAAGGTTGTTTGCGTCATAAAGCAGAGGTTCTTTTCATTTTTTACGCTGAGCTGCCAGACATCTTCAGGCGACTCAACCAGATACATGCCGCCCTCAGCGTTGCTGTATTGGCCCATAGTGCCTTCGACTTCCGGATGCCCAGCATGGCCAATCAAAATCGCCTCACGGCCTTTACGGCTAGCTCTGGCAACCTCCATATGGACTTTCGTGACCAGCGGGCAGGTGGCGTCAAATACCGTCAAATCACGGGCTTTGGCTTCCGCTCTGACCGCTTGAGAAACGCCGTGAGCAGAAAAGATTAATATCGCGCCGTCCGGCACTTCATTCAGTTGCTCGATAAATACCGCACCGCGTTCACGAAGGCTGTCTACCACATAGCGGTTATGCACCACTTCATGACGAACATAGATTGGCGCGCCATAAATTTCTAAGGCGCGCTCAACAATGCTGATGGCTCGGTCTACACCGGCACAGAAACCGCGCGGATTAGCCAACAATATTTGCATCTTTACTCTCCAAATGGCGTAAAGGTCGCGCTATTTTTACCTGCTTATTGCTTATTTCAGGTAAAAACGCGCGTCCGGTTACTTAATCTCTTTTTTCTGGTCTTTCTTTGAGAAAAGAAATCCTTCCAGAATAATCATTACGGCACCGATACAGATTGCACAGTCGGCAATATTAAAGGTTGGGTAGTGCCAGTTACCGATAAAGAAATCAAAAAAGTCGACCACAAATCCGTGATATAAGCGGTCGAACAGGTTACCCAATGCACCGCCAATAATTAACGCAAAAGCGATATTATTCCATTTGGCCGTTGCTGCCGTCTTGTACATCATTACCATCAATATAACCGTAATGGTAATAGCGACGGCGGCCAGAGCCCAGCGTTGCCCCATAAAGGAGCTAAAGGCTGCGCCGTAGTTTCGCGCATAGTACAAGTTAAAAAATGGCAGCAACTCAACTGAATCACCCAGTTCAAAGTTTCGGATCACCCAGAACTTACTGATGATATCGGCAACAAATACCAGAACCGCCAGCCAAAGCCAGCGTAATCCTGTAGAACAGATAGATTTACTCATCAGGCGAATTTACGCTCTTCACCATTGCCGGCAACGTTAGTTGCGCAGCGACCACAAAGATCCGGATGCGCAGCATCATGGCCGACATCCAGCGTATAGTGCCAACAGCGAGGACACTTAGTTCCCGGTGCTTTGGCGAACCCAATCTTCAGGCCCTTGATGATTTCACTTTGCTGTGCGTCAGCACCAGCCTGCCCGATAGGCTCAACCTTAGCGCCGGAGGTCAGCAGTACAAAGCGAAGTTCATTGTCTAATGCGTTCAGGCTAGTGGCTAGCTCAGGCTCAGCATACAAAGTCACTGCCGCTTCCAGAGAGCCGCCCAGTAATTTATCATTACGCGCCTGCTCCAGAACTTTATTGACTTCACCGCGAACTTTCAGCAGCTCAGCCCAATAGCTATCACTCATGCTTTCATTGTCAGCCAGGCCAAACAGCCCCTGATACCATTCACCGGTAAACACAAACGGGTCACGTTCACCCGGCAGGTAATTCCAAATTTCATCGGCAGTAAATGACATAACCGGCGCCATCCAGCGAACCAACGCTTCAGCAATATGGTACAGCGCGGTCTGGCAGCTACGACGGGCCAAACTGTCCCCTTTGGCCGTGTACTGGCGATCTTTGATGATGTCTAAGTAGAACGAGCCCATCTCAATTGAACAGAACTGCATTAAACGCTGAATAACAACGTGGAAATCATAATTATCATAGCTGTCAGCGATTTCTGCCTGTGCAGCCATTGCACGCCCTACTGCCCAGCGGTCAAGCACCACCATATCTTCCGGTTTGACCATATCTTTAGCCGGATCAAAACCATTCAGATTTGCCAGTAGGAAACGCGCGGTATTACGGATACGGCGATATGCATCAGCCGAACGCTTTAAGATTTCATCAGAAACGGCGATTTCACCGGTGTAATCCGTAGAAGCAACCCATAGGCGAAGAATATCACCGCCCAATTTGTTCATTACATCCTGTGGACTAACGGTATTACCGATAGACTTAGACATTTTACGCCCCTGACCGTCAACGGTGAAACCGTGAGTCAGAACCTGACGGTAAGGCGCTTTGCCCTTCATCGCTGTCGAAATCATCAGCGATGACATAAACCATCCGCGATGCTGATCCGAACCTTCCAGATACATATCTGCACTGTGGCCGTTGAACTCAGGGCGAACGTCTACAACCGAGGCGTGAGTCGATCCTGAATCAAACCAAACGTCTAACGTATCCGGGACCTTAACATAATTTTCAGCATCTTCACCTAATACATCTTTAGGGTCTAAATCCCACCATGCCTGAATGCCGTGCTCTTCAACGCGCTGAGCCACCAGCTCCATAATTTCTAAAGCGCGTGGATGCAGTTCATCGGTATCTTTATGCACAAACAGAGACATTGGCATACCCCAAGTCCGCTGGCGTGAAATACACCAATCAGGGCGGTTTGCTACCATGGTTTCAATACGAGCCTGGCCCCAATCTGGGATCCAGCGAACCGCTTTGATCTCTTCCAGCGATTGCTTACGCAGCCCGTTCTGATCCATGCTGACAAACCACTGAGGCGTAGCACGGAAGATGATTGGTGACTTGTGACGCCAGCAGCACGGATAGCTATGCAGCACTTTCTCTACGTGCAGCAGTGCACCTTTTTCACGCAGCAATTCAACAATAACATCGTTAGCTTTAAACACGTTTAAGCCATCGAGGGTCGGGTATGTTCCGGCTAAATAGCAGCCGTCAGCACCAACAGGGTTGGCAACTTCTAAATGATATTTTTGACCAATCACATAGTCATCAGGGCCGTGGCCCGGAGCGGTATGAACAGCACCGGTACCGGCATCTAACGTCACGTGATCGCCAAGAATAAGCGGTACATCAAAGGATAAGAACGGATGGGTAAAACGCATCAGTTCAAGATCGGCACCTTTAGCGCTGCCTAAGACTGTCCAGCTATCAATCCCGGCACGCTTCATCACGCTTTCAACCAGCTCAGCGGCTAAAATCAATGCTTCATCACCGGCCTGAACTAACTGATACTCAAATTCCGGGTGTAAAGAGATCGCCCGGTTAGCAGGTAAAGTCCACGGAGTTGTTGTCCAGATAACCGCAGAGATAGGACCTTTAACGTTTGAGACACCAAACTTAGCGGCCACGGCAGAAGGATCTGCGGCGTTAAAACGCACATCGATAGACGGTGACGTTTTATCGTAATATTCAACTTCGGCCTCAGCCAGAGAAGAGCGACAGTCGATACACCAGTGCACCGGTTTAGCCCCTTTATGCAGGTGACCATTGCCAATGATTTTTGCCAAAGAGCGAATAATATTGGCTTCAGTTTTAAACGCCATAGTCAGATATGGGTTATCCCAATCGCCAAGCACGCCTAATCGGATGAAGTCCTTTTTCTGACCTTCAACCTGCTCTGCCGCATATTCACGACACGCCTTACGGAACTCAGACGCACTGATCTTTTCACCCGGTTTACCAACCAGTTGCTCAACTTTCAGTTCAATCGGTAAACCGTGGCAATCCCAACCCGGAACGTATGGCGCATCATAACCAGCCATACTTTTTGACTTTATAATGATGTCTTTCAGAATCTTATTAACTGCATGACCGATATGAATATTGCCGTTTGCGTAAGGAGGGCCATCATGAAGAATAAAGGTTTTCTTCCCTTTTTTGGCCTGACGAATCGCACCATAAAGGTCCGATTGGTACCAATGGTCTAACATACCCGGCTCACGCTTGGCTAAGTCGCCGCGCATAGGAAAACCGGTTTCCGGCAAATTCAACGTATTCTTATAGTCAGTCATTCGATTCTCGGTTCCATTCTCGGCTAGAAATTAAGTCCGTGCCGCCTGCGCGAAATATTTTCGAGCAGCCACGACATCATTTTCAATTTGTTGTTTCAACGCATCCAGCGATGCAAAACGCTGTTCGCTGCGTATTTTTTCTCGGATAACGACATCAAGATGCCGCCCGTACAAATCCATATCAACGTCCAATAGATGGACTTCAAGCTGCTGGCGTACGCCAGAAACTGTCGGCCTGGTGCCTATATTAGCCACGCCCGGAAGTGGCTTATCGCCCAGTCCCAAAACCTCTACCGCGTATACGCCTTTAACCGGCGTCACTAAACGCTTCATCGGTAAGTTGGCGGTAGGGAAACCTATGGTTCTGCCCAATGCATCACCGTGTACAACTCGGCCACAAATACTGTATGGTCGGCCCAGCAATGACTCAACCAAGGTTAAATTATCATCGCGTAACGCATGGCGAATCATGGTACTGCTAATGCGTTTACCTGATTCACAGAAGCTTTCAGTATTGGCGACGGCAAAGCCCTGTTTTTCACCGGCGGCCTGCAACAGGGCAAAATCCCCTTGCCGCTGAGCTCCAAAGCGAAAATCATCACCAACCATCAAAAACTTAACACCCAACTTATCAACCAGCAACCGAGAAATAAAGGTTTCAGCGCTGTTGGTAGCAAACGTCGTATCAAACTTTACACATAGCAGGTAGTCAATCCCGGCTTGAGCCAAGTATTTACACTTATCACGCAGTCGGGTCAGCCTAGCGGGTGCCTGCTCAGGGGCAAACATCTCTAGCGGCTGAGGCTCAAAAATCATTACCATCGTCGGAAGGCCTAAACGTTGGCCTTCTCTTTTCAGCTGGCGAAGCAATGCCTGATGCCCAAGATGGACACCGTCAAAATTACCGATAGTCAATACACATCCATGGTGATTGGGACGGATATTGTGTATGCCGCGAATCAGCTCCATAATCAGCTCTTGGGCTCTGTACAGTGGAAACGGCGAATTATAGCAACTGCGGAGGCTAAGGTTAACCAGCGATTACGCTATAAGTTAAAAAGTTCTGTTGTTTAAGCCTCACGGCCTTGATTTTAGCGGTCAATATACAGGAATGTTTATATCTTCAACACACGCACAAAGAAAACGCGTTAAATACTGTATTCCATGATACAAAGCTGTTAGAATCTTGCGCCATCGATACCCGTGGTGTTGCCTCTCTTTTTTCCATAGATTTTCCATAGAAATTAGAATTGGCGGCGCTAATTTGCACAAATCCGTTGACAAAAGAAGGTCGAAAGGGCATATTCCTTCGCCTTTAGAATGTCCTCAAGAAACTATATTTGGGAGTTGGACCTTGGCTAATATCAAATCAGCTAAGAAACGCGCCGTCCAGTCTGAGAAGCGTCGTAAGCATAATGCAAGCCGTCGCTCAATGATGCGTACTTTTATCAAGAAAGTACAAATGGCGATTGCAGCAGGTGACAAATCTACTGCACAGACAGCATTTAATGACATGCAACCTATTGTTGACCGTCAAGCCGCTAAAGGCCTGATTCACAAGAATAAAGCTGCTCGTCATAAGTCAAACCTGATTGCACAAATCAACGCAATGCAGTAATGCTGTACGTTTCTTAAAAAAACCGGCCTTGGCCGGTTTTTTTATATCCAAAATTCGAGTGGGCTAAAACGCGACACCGATACCACAAATAAAAAGCGCCTAACTCACTGCTAAGTTAAGCGCTTTCTAATGACAGAGTTCAGCTTTAGCTATTTCTTAGCGCCAATCACGCCTGTGTGACAACCTTAGCGCCTCTTAGTGAAAACTTAAGCAGGAAGTAACCTAATACTGCCGCTATGGTAGAACCCAGTAAGATGCCCAATCTGGAGTATTTCATCAGTTGTTCTCCCAGGCCTTCAAAAGCCAGCCCAGAGATAAATATCGACATGGTAAAACCAATACCGCACAGCACTGAGACGGCAAATATGTGCTTAAGGTCAATAGACTCAGGCATTTTTACGATTCCGCCCTTCAAGGACAGCCAGCAAAAGCCAAAAATACCTAAGGGTTTACCCACGATCAACCCCAGCATGATTCCCAGCGGCAATATCCCCCCTAATGAACTCAGGGTGACACCGGTCAGAGAAACCCCCGCATTAGCGAAAGCAAACAGCGGTAAAATAAAATAGGTCACCCACGGGTGTAGCTGATGAATCAGGCTGTCTAAAGGTTTACTCTGCTCAGATCCATTTAACGGAATAAAGAAACCAGTAATCACACCTGCCAGCGTAGCATGTACCCCTGACTTCATCATAAAGACCCACAGCACTGCGCCAGCAATCATATAGGCGAGCTTATTACCTACCCCAAACCGATTCATCAAGGCCATCACAACAATGGTGATAGCCGCGCCGGATAGCGCAACCATCGATAATTCTTTGGTATAAAAGAAGGCAATAATAATAATTGCCCCTAAATCATCAATGATCGCCAGTGCCATCAGAAAAGCTTTCAGGCTGGTTGGTACCCTGCTCCCCAGCAGCGCCATAACGCCAAGTGCGAAAGCAATGTCGGTGGCGGCAGGAATTGCCCAACCGGTGCGGGTAACTTCATCATTTAGGTTAAAAGCCAGATAAATCAGGGCGGGAGCAATCATGCCGCCCACCGCAGCAACGACCGGAAACAGCGCTTTATCCCTTCCGGCCAAAGAGCCTTCAATCAACTCTTTTTTAACTTCGAGGCCAATTACCAGAAAGAAAATGGCCATTAAGCCGTCATTGATCCAGTGAGCTAATGAATTACTCAAATCCAGCGCAGCGACTTTAATCACAATCGGGATGTGCAGAAATCCCTCATAGGCTGCCTGTAGCGGAGAATTCGCCATCATCATGGCAATCAACGCGGCGATGATAAGCAAAATACCACCGGAGGCCTCTAGCCGTAAAAACTGTCTTAAATAATGGGTCATTTCCGTTATTACTCCTTTATGACACCTCTCATTAGGTATCACTCTCTAGATAAAGCCTTACCGGCGATATCATACTACAAAATATCAACAAAAATATTTTAACAGAATAAAAGAATAGTAAATTTCGATTGAGTACATTAAAAAACCACTCAATCCTATTTTTCATATTAACCGCATCATGGAACTTCGATAAAAAAATACCCAATCTTAAATTGGGTATTTTTATTTATTGCTTGAAGACTAAAGCCGTTAGCCGGTCAAATCGTCAAAAAACTTTTTGACTCCGTCCAGGAATGACTTAGAACGAGGACTATTCTTTGCCCCCTTCTCTCCACCCAGACTTTCTTCCAACTCACGCAGCAATTGCTTCTGCTTATCATTGAGCTTAACCGGAGTTTCTACCACTACGCGGCAAAGTAAATCACCTTGTGCTCCGCCCCGAACCGATTTAACCCCTTTTCCACGCATGCGGAATAGTTTACCGGTTTGAGTTTCAGCAGGGACTTTCAGATTAACCCGGCCATCCAGCGTCGGAACTTCAATCTCACCGCCTAATGCAGCCATAGCGAAGTTAATCGGTACTTCGCAATACAGGTTATTGCCATCACGCTCAAAGATCGGATGCTGTTTCACCTGAACCTGAACGTATAAATCCCCTGCTGGCGCGCCGTTCTCACCGGCTTCACCTTCACCTGACAAACGAACCCGATCGCCAGTATCAACGCCTGCCGGGATCTTCACCGACAGAGTTTTGGTTTTCTCAACCCGGCCTTGTCCATGACATTTGTTGCACGGATCTTTAATGATCTTACCGCGGCCATGACAGGTTGGACAGGTTTGCTGGACAGCAAAGAATCCCTGACGCATTTGAACCTGACCAGCACCATGACAAGTCGAACACGTCGTGGCTGAAGAACCCGCTTTAGCCCCGCTGCCGTGGCATGTATCACACTCAGCTAAGGTTGGAATACGAATCTCTTTAGTGACACCACGAACGGCCTCTTCAAGAGTCAGCACCATATTATATTGCAAATCGGAACCCCGACTTGCACGCTGACGGCGACCGCCAAAGATATCACCAAAGACATCACCAAAAATGTCATTAAAGTCGCCACCGCCGCCGCCGCCAAAACCGCCGCCCCCCATACCGCCATGTTCAAAAGCAGCATGACCGTATTGATCGTAAGCGGCCTTCTTCTGCGCATCGGTCAGAATTTCGTAGGCTTCTTTAATTTCTTTAAATTTTGCTTCGGAATCTTTATCCCCCTGATTTCTATCAGGATGGTGTTTCATCGCTAAACGCTTGTACGCCTTTTTAATTTCGCGTTCATCTGCGTCGCGGCTTACACCTAAGATTTCGTAATAGTCTTTCTTCGCCATCTGTAAACGTTACCCTATATATGCGTACACGGGCGTAGAGTTACCTCAACGCCCGTGCCAGTTCCGTTAACCATACCATTCGGTATCGCTACCGTGCCCGCTTAAGGGCGATTATTTTTTATCTTTAACTTCTTCGAACTCGGCATCAACGGCATCGTCGTCTTTATTCTGGGTAGTTTCAGCATCAGCTGTTGCACCTTCAGCATGTTGCTGCTGTGCCATTTCCAGTAATTTACCTGATACTTCAACCAGAGCCTGAATCTTAGCTTCGATTTCTGCCTTATCTTCACCTTTTAGCGAAGTTTGCAGTTCAGTTAAAGCGTTCTCGATTGCTGATTTCTCATCCGCTGGCAGCTTGTCACCGGCCTCGTCCACCTGTTTACGAGTGCTATGCATCAGGTGGTCGCCTTGGTTACGGGTCTGAACCAGCTCTTCAAACTTACGGTCTGCTTCAGCATTGGCTTCAGCTTCACGCACCATTTTTTGGATCTCTTCTTCATTCAGACCAGAAGACGCCTTAATGGTGATGTTTTGCTCACGACCGGTATTTTGGTCTTTAGCCGATACGTGCAGGATACCATCAGCATCGATATCAAAAGTAACTTCAATTTTTGGTACGCCGCGTGGTGCAGGCTGAATACCATCAAGATTAAACTGACCTAATGATTTGTTGTCATTAGCACGTTTACGCTCACCCTGCAGAACATGGATAGTTACCGCAGACTGGTTATCTTCAGCCGTAGAGAACGGCATACTGTGTTTAGTCGGGATAGTGGTGTTTTTCTCGATCAGTTTAGTCATTACGCCGCCCATGGTCTCGATACCCAGAGACAGAGGACTTACGTCTAATAACAGAACGTCGGTAACATCACCCGCTAACACACCGCCCTGAACAGCAGCACCGATAGCAACAGCTTCGTCCGGGTTCACGTCTTTACGCGGTTCTTTACCGAAGAAGTCAGCCACTTTCTTCTGAACTAAAGGCATACGGATTTGGCCACCGACCAGAATCACGTCCTGAATTTCATTAACAGAAAGTCCTGCGTCTTGCAGAGCGACTTTTAACGGCTCTAAAGAACGATTGACTAAATCTTCAACCAATGACTCTAATTTTGCGCGAGTCACTTTGATATTCATATGTTTTGGACCAGTTGCATCTGCAGTGATATACGGCAGATTAACATCGGTCTGTTGCGCAGAAGAAAGTTCGATTTTCGCTTTCTCAGCCGCTTCTTTCAGACGTTGCATCGCTAACGGATCGTTACGCAGATCGAAGTTTTGCTCTTTCTTAAATTCGTCAACTAAGTAGTTGATTAAACGGTTATCAAAGTCTTCACCACCTAAGTGGGTATCACCGTTAGTGGCCAATACTTCGAAGGTTTTTTCACCGTCAACTTCATCAATTTCGATAATAGAAATATCGAATGTACCACCACCTAAGTCATAAACAGCGATGGTGCGGTTGCCCATCTCTTTGTCCAGACCATATGCCAGAGCAGCAGCGGTTGGTTCGTTAATAATACGCTTAACGTCTAAACCAGCGATACGACCGGCATCTTTAGTTGCCTGACGCTGTGAGTCATTAAAGTAAGCTGGAACAGTAATAACTGCTTCAGTAACTGGCTCACCTAAAAAGTCTTCCGCTGTTTTCTTCATTTTTTTCAAAACTTCAGCAGAAATCTGTGGTGGCGCAATTTTCTGGCCTTTAACTTCAATCCACGCATCGCCATTGTCCGCGCCAACAATTTGGAATGGCATAATATTGCGGTCACGCTGTACTTCTTCATCACCAAAACGGCGACCAATCAAACGCTTGATTGCATACAATGTATTTTGTGGGTTAGTAACAGCCTGACGTTTAGCAGGTTGACCAACCAAAATTTCTCCGTCTTGGGTATACGCGATAATTGACGGAGTCGTACGATCCCCTTCCGCGTTCTCAATTACGCGAACCTGAGAGCCGTCCATTACAGCTACACAAGAATTCGTTGTACCCAAGTCAATACCAATAATTTTACCCATTACATAATCTCCACTTAAAAAACCGTCATTCGTTATTCGTTCACATACTCACCTATATGGGGACATAAAAAAACTTTTCAACTGCCAATCAACCAACAATATAAAGTCATTTATCCATAGGCTCGTTTCGCCGTTGTACATAAGATGGGGGCATGAAACCCTTCATCAAGGGGGGAAATAAAAAAATTTCGCATTATTCCTGATCTAAACCATTGTGTCGGGGCTCAACGCTCATTATGATGCGGCGCTCACTTGTAATACTGGTGCGCCATTTACAAGGGGTTATTGGCAAGTAACATGCCCATTAACGGATAGACATTCTATTTTTTTAGTTAGTATTCAATAGAGTACAGAGGACATATGCACTCGAACAAATTAGCGAATCCAGGACCTCTAGGGTTAATGGGATTCGGCATGACCACTATTTTATTAAATGTACACAATGCCGGCTTTTTCCCAGTAACCACTGCGATTATTGCCATGGGCATTTTTTATGGTGGCATGGCTCAGGTTATCGCAGGTATTTTAGAATTTAAAAAAGGTAATACTTTTGGTCTGACTGCCTTTACCTCTTATGGTTTCTTCTGGATGACCCTGGTTGGTATTTTCTTAATTCCGCCAACCGGCCACGTTGAAGCAACTGACGGAACCTTCCTCGGCATCTATTTAGCCCTGTGGGGAATCTTCACCCTATTTATGTTCTTCGGTACGCTGCGCGGCAACCGTGTAATACAGTTTGTATTTGCCAGCCTGACCGTACTGTTCTTCTTATTGGCTTACGGCAATATTACCGGCAATAAAGCCGTGATTACCTTTGCTGGTTTTGAAGGCATTATCTGTGGTGCAAGTGCTATTTACTTAGCCATGGCTGAAGTACTGAATGAACAATTCGGTCGCACCGTGCTGCCCATCGGCGAACCTAAAGCCGCTTAATAAGAAAATTGAGTAACTAAAAAGCCTGCATAACTGAAGTGTCCAACTTTATAGGGTCACTTCAAACTGCAGGCTTTTTTATTTGTCCCAATTCAGAATTCTGATTTGCGACCAACTTAGCTTATGGTGGCGGCCGTGTTATCTTTCAACTCTACCGGGCTTTGTTCTGTGGAAGACTCAGTTTCATTGATGTCATTACGCAGATAGATACCAATGGCTAGCCCTAAGAAGGAAAGCCCCAGGACATAGTAAGCCGGAGCCATTGGCGTAAACTTCATCATATAGGTTACACATAGCGGAGTGAGTCCGCCAAAGATGGCGTAAGAAACGTTATATGAGAAGGATATTCCGGAAAAACGGACTTCAGCCGGAAAGGCTCTGACCAGCACAAAAGGCACTGCGCCAACAACGCCGGCACAGAAACCAGCCAACGAATAGGTGATAAACAGCTGTTCAACGTTGGTCGCTGAGTGATAGAACATCCAACTGGATATGCCTAGCATAATGCTACCAACGATAAAGGTTTTACTCGCGCCAAAGCGGTCTGCGGCCAGACCGGCCACCACGCAGCCAAAGCAGAGAGCAATAATCGCCATGCTGTTGGCCTGTAATGCAATCACCCGATCGATACCAAACTGAGTTTGCAGATAGTTTGGCGTCATCAAAATAACCACAACAACGCAGGCAGACAGTAACCAGGTCAATAACATTGCTACCGTAACACCGCGTAAGTGATTAACGACCACCGACTTCAGCGGAAGTTCTTCAGCCAGCGTTTTCCGCGCCTGCATTTCAATAAATACCGGCGTTTCTTTCAACCAGCGGCGTAAATACATAGCAACCAGACCAAAAATTCCGCCTAAAAAGAACGGAATGCGCCATCCGCCGTTAAAGATTGCTTCCTGGCTCATGGTGGTATTAATCAATGTCGCAACCAGTGAACCAAACAGAATACCAATGGTTAAACCCGCAGTCAGCACGCCGCAGGCAAGACCAATTCTTTTATGGGGAACGTGTTCTGCAACAAAAACCCATGCTCCCGGAACTTCACCGCCAATCGCCGCGCCCTGAAAAATGCGCATCAATAGCAATAATAGTGGTGCCGCAATGCCAATGGTTGCGTAAGTAGGCAGCATCCCCATCGCCAGAGTCGGCACGGCCATCATTAAAATGCTGAGCGAAAACATTCTTTTGCGACCAAACAGATCGCCAAAATGGGCCATGATGATACCGCCCAGAGGGCGTGCTAAATAACCGGCCGCAAAGATACCGTAAGCCTGCATGAGCATTAGCCATTGGGGCATATCCGGCGGGAAGAAAAGCTTACCGATAACGACGGCAAAGAATACAAATATAATGAAGTCATAAAACTCAAGAGCGCCGCCCAATGCCGCCAGCGTTAATGTTTTATAATCCTGCTTATTGAGTCGTCGATTTTGTTGCTGAACCATAAATTCCCATCTATTTCTACTGATTGGTGTAAAAAAATAATCATTCCGTCGTAAACTATTTTTTACTATATCGTAATCGCGATGATACACCAGTAGATGGGAATCTTATTCCACAAAATTTTTGAATTTAATTTTTTATGTCGCGGATAGCGCTCTTCGGCCGAAAGGCTGCTACAACCTGCGAATTGGTCTCAATATAAGGGCCATCTAATAGTTGGATACAGTAAGGAACGCTGGCAAAAATACCTGCCACAACCGTTTTTCCATCCCGATCTTTCACGCCTTCAAGCGTCTCTTTAATCGATTTAGGCTGCCCGGGAAGGTTAATAATTAAAGCCTGTTTACGGATAACCCCCACCTGCCGGGATAAAATCGCCGTCGGCACATAATACAGACTGATTTGGCGCATTTGCTCACCAAAACCGGGCATAATGCGATCGGCAATTGCCAATGTAGCATCCGGTGTTACATCTCGTCTGGCAGGGCCCGTTCCACCGGTAGTTAATACCAGATGGCATCCCATTTCATCGACTAGCTCACACAGCGCCTGTTCGATTAACGTTTGTTCATCCGGGATCAGGCGAGTCTGAACGGTAAACTCGGTACTTAATGCACTTTTCAGCCATGATTCAAGCGCAGGAATACCCTGATCCTGATAAACGCCGTTAGATGCGCGATCGGAAATAGACACTAAGCCGATGCGTAATTTATTCATAGTCAAACCTCTGTCATTGGTTCTTATTGATGCTTATATGCCGCTATATTACCCTGTTTAGCCGCTTTTTCAGAATGCTTATCTGACATATAAAAATAATGCCGACCATACAATGGCCGGCATTCAACATGTTCTGACTTAGCAATCAGCATTAAAAAACAATCAAGATTAGAGTAAACCTTCAATCATTTTTTCTAGCTTTTCTTGGTCAATAGCAAACTTACGGATGCCATCAGCCAGTTTATCAACGGCCATTGGATCCTGATTATGCTGCCAATAGAACTGAGGCTCAGTCAATGGCGTTGGGCGAGGCTTAACTTCACCGCTGTAAGAGAGCTTACGTTCCAACTCACCTTGGCTTTCTGACAGCTCTTTCAGTAATGGGGGAGCAATGGTCAGGCGGTCACAGCCAGCCAGCTCAATGATCTCACCAACGTTACGGAAGCTTGCGCCCATCACCACGGTTTTAAAACCGTGCTGTTTGTAATATTCGTAGATTCCCGTTACAGACACTACGCCCGGATCTTCCTGCGCAGTAAACTCTTTTTTATCTCCGTTAGCTTTGTACCAGTCAAGAATACGGCCAACAAATGGAGAAATCAGATAAACGCCAGCTTCTGCACAAGCGCGAGCCTGAGCAAAAGAGAACAGCAGAGTCAGGTTACAGTTGATGCCTTCTTTTTCCAGCTCAGCGGCAGCGCGAATCCCTTGCCAGGTTGATGCCAGCTTAATTAAGATGCGCTCATTGCTGATGCCGGCATCGTTATATAATTTGATCAGACGCTTAGCTTTAACAATGCTGGCTTCAGTATCGTAAGAAAGGCGAGCATCGACTTCTGTTGAAATACGGCCAGGAATCAGTTTTAAAATCTCTAAACCAATATTCACTGCCAGCTTGTCAGAAGCATCAATAACCTGCTGCGCACGATCGGAACTTTGGCTCTTAGCCCATGCAATCGCATCATCGATGAGTTTACGGTATTCAGGAAGCTGAGCGGCATTCAGAATCAAAGAAGGGTTGGTGGTTGCATCTTGTGGTTTATACAGTTTCATGGCTGCGATATCGCCGGTGTCAGCCACAACGGTCGTAATTTTACGTAGGGAGGTAAGTTTATCTGTCATGATATATCTCATTGTTAAGCCAAGTAATGGTCATCGTTGTATTACTGTACTGCTTCGATAATAACATGACTGATTAAGGGTGCAACGACGTAACGATGCGATAGGATAATTTCCCCTATGATTTAAATGAATTATTTCCCCTACCTCCTGATTAATTTAGGAAAATTACGTTTATATTTGCTGTTTTATTTGTCCCTATTAAATCCATCGATTTTTCCACTTAAACTTTCTGCTAAAGTAGGCAAAATATTTATTTCAGGATCTGATTATGCTGATTATTATTTCTCCGGCTAAAACTCTCGATTACTCCAGTCCGTTAGTCACAGAACGCTACACCCAGCCCGAAATGCTGGATCAGTCTAAAGAATTAATTAAAGTGTGTCGCAAGTTAACTCCGGACCAGATTGCCAGCCTGATGAGTATCAGTGATAAATTGTCAGGCCTGAATGCCGCTCGCTTTGCCGAATGGCAGCCCGATTTTACGCCAGAAAATGCCCGTCAGGCGTTGTTAGCATTTAAAGGGGATGTGTATACCGGTTTGCATGTTGATGATTTTAGCGATGATGATTTTGATTTTGCTCAACGCCATCTACGTATGCTATCGGGCTTATACGGTTTGCTTCGCCCGTTAGATCTTATGCAGCCCTACCGCTTAGAAATGGGCACAAAGTTAGAGAATAAGCGCGGCAAAGATCTGTATGCATTCTGGGGAAAACGTATTACTGACAAACTTAATCAGGCGTTAAAAGATCAGGGAGATGACATCTTAATTAATCTCGCCTCTGACGAATACTTCAAATCAATTCAGACCAAAGCCCTAGACGGTAATATTATCAAGCCCGTTTTCTTAGATGAGAAAAATGGTAAATATAAAATCATCAGCTTTTATGCCAAGAAAGCCCGCGGCCTGATGAGTCGGTTTATGATTAAAAATCAGCTAACCCGGGCAGATCAACTCGCCGATTTCGATCTCGATGGCTATCAGTTTGCGGAATCAGAATCAAAAGGCAATGAACTGGTATTTAAACGCCCGGAACAGCGTTAATCGCATATTGCTCTGCGGGATGACGACAGAGTAAGCGGATATGTTATAAAAATGCTTAACAGACAAGAATGGCGCCATAAGGCGCCATTCTTGTCTGCTTCTATCAATGACTCGCCCAACCAATATTAAGCCGGCAGCGCCATCAAGAAAGTTCGTAGCTGAGCAAAGTTATCCGGCAGGTAGTGGGATAACAGTGCCAGATTGGCACGGTCGGCCAGCTCTTTAGGCAGCGGTAATTCCGTCCCTAAAATCTCTTCAACGCTCTCTTTAAACTTAGCCGGATGTGCGGTTCCAAGGAATAAGCCATACTCCCCTGCTTGTAACCCATCACGCAGCATACGGTAAGCTATCGCGCCGTGTGGCTCTGAAGTATAGCCTAGCTTAGCCAGCTCCTTCAGCGTTTCACGGGTGACATCATCGCTAACCGCACCGTAGCACAACGCTTTCAATGGCCATTGTTTACGGCGGAAAAGCTCTTCAATACGCGGCCAGTTATTGGGTTGGCTAACATCCATAGCATTGGATAAAGTCGCCACCGTCGTCTTAGGTAACCATTTTCCCTCTGCCAGATAGCGAGGAACGGTGTCATTCGCATTGGTTGCCGCAATAAAACGTTTAACCGGTAAGCCCAACGATTTAGCCAGTAAGCCCGCCGTCAGGTCACCAAAATTGCCGCTAGGTACAGAAATAACCAATTGATTACGCTGTTCCTGAGTCAGTTGAGATACCGCCTCAAAGTAATAACAGATTTGGGCCAATAGTCTGCTGATATTAATTGAGTTAGCTGAATTCAGCCCTAACGCCACCTTCAGTTCTTCATCATCAAAGGCGTGTTTTACCAGCGCCTGACAGGCATCAAAATCACCGTCAATCGCTACCGTATGAATATTATCACCCAGAGTACAGAACAGTTTTTCCTGCAGCGGACTGATTTTTCCATTTGGATATAAAATCACGACTCGTACATTTTTCAGGCCGTAAAAAGCATGGGCAACGGCAGCACCGGTATCACCGGAGGTGGCCGTCAGGATAGTCACCGGGGTATCACCGGCAACTTCAGCCAGCATTTGAGCCATTAAACGACCGCCGAAGTCTTTAAATGCCAGCGTCGGGCCATGAAACAGTTCAAGGGTGCCAATATCGTCTTCTACCGCAACAACGGGAGCAGGAAACTGGAACGCAGCAGCCACTCGCTTAGCCACCGCATCTGAAGAGATCTCATCGCCAATATAGGCCGAAAGAATGCGGGCACTGCGGGTCACAAAATCTAAAGACAGCAGAGCATCTATCTCTGAGCTGTCAAAAGCCGGTAATTCTGACGGGAAAAATAGCCCTTGCTGTTTGCCCAATCCCTGACGTACGGCCTGAGCAAAACTAACCTGTTCATTATGATCTTTTAAGTTATACAGTTTCATCTTGTGGTTATTTTCCATTATTCAAATTACGGGCACCGGTTGTGTCCAGTCGGCAAACGTGAACAAACCCTTCATCATTCTGTACATAATTCTTAGTCAGCCAACTGGCCAAGCGCTGCGCGGTATCCAACTGGTCGCTGACGGCAAACAGCGTCGGACCAGAGCCGGAAATACCGCACGCCAATGCGCCAATATCCTGAGCCGCTTTTCGCGCTTCAGCAAAACCCGGCAGTAAACGGGTACGATAGGGTTCAGCAATAACGTCCTGCATTAGCTTAGCAGCCAGCGCAGGCTGTTGTGTATGGCATGCATGGATAAACCCGGACAGATAACGACCATGTCGAATGCAGTCCTGACGCAGGTATTGAGCCGGTAGAATTGCCCGAGCCTCTGCCGTTGAAACCTTAATCCCCGGATAAGCCATCACCCAATACCATTGATCAAACCCCGGAACGGCCTGGCTGATGATGCCGTTTTCTTCCAGCATCAACTGCATGCCGCCGAGATAGCAAGGTGCCACGTTATCATAATGAACGCTGCCGGAAATACGGCCTTCCAGCTCGCCCATCATGGTTAACAGCTCGGTCTCATTAAACGGACGGTCACAATACTCATTCAGGGCCATTAAACCGGCAACCACCGAACAAGCGCTTGAACCTAATCCAGAGCCAATCGGCATATTCTTTTCTAGCACCATCGCGACCGGAAGTCCACGTCCGAGCTTCTGACAGAAAAGCTCCCAGCACTGGTAGACGATATTTTCTTTAGGGTCTGCCGGAAGTTTGCTTACAAAGCTCCCTTCGTTATGCAGGCTAAACTGTTCGGCACCTTGAATGCTAACGCAGTCGCCTAATAAGGTTCCGTCAATAGGTGATACCGCAGCGCCTAAAACATCGAAACCAACGCTAACGTTACCAATAGAGGCCGGCGCGTATATTTTAATCATTTCAAACTCCCAGCTTGCCTGACAAGGTACGCAGAATATCGGCAAACACACCGGCGGCTGTAACATCATTACCCGCACCATAGCCACGTAAAACCAGCGGCAGCGGTTGATAATAACGGGTATAAAATGCTAGCGCATTCTCACCATTTTTCACTTTAAATAATGGATCGTTTTCGTCAACAGCATCAATTTTGACATGGCATTGACCGTCTTCAATCATGCCGACATAGCGTAACACTTTACCTTGCTGAGCCGCTTGCGCAACGCGCTGTGAAAATTCAGCGTCTAGCTGAGGCAGGCGTTGCATAAAGCTGGCAACGTCACCGCTGGCGTCAAATGAATCCGGTAATACCGATTCAACGTTAATTTGATCTAATTCTAATATGTGTCCGGCTTCACGAGCCAAAATTAATAATTTTCTGGCAACGTCCATTCCGGATAGATCATCCCGCGGATCGGGTTCGGTATAGCCCTTCTCTTTGGCTAACGTAGTCGCCTCCGACAGGCTCATCCCTTCGTCTAACATACCAAAAATAAAGGACAGCGAGCCAGATAAAATTCCGGAGAAACGCATCAACTCATCGCCGGCATTCAGCAGATTCTGTAGGTTTTCAATGACCGGCAGCCCGGCACCCACGTTAGTGTCGTAAAGAAATTTACGATTACCTACGCTGGCAGCCTGACGCAGTTGGTGATAATAGTTCATTGAGCCGGTATTGGCCTTTTTGTTAGGCGTAATAACGTGGAACCCATCCGCTAAGAAGTCTGCGTACTGAGAAGCAACGTCCTGACTTGAGGTACAGTCAACAATCACCGGATTCAACAAATGGAACTCTTTAACCAAACGGATTAAACGTCCTAAATTAAACGGCTCCTGTGCACTGGCTAAAGCTTCACGCCAGTTACTCAACTCAACGCCTAGCGTATTAGTCACCATACCGCGAGAATTGGCGATACCGCAGACCCGAAGTTCAATATTTTTACGCTTTAACCACGGCTGCTGGCGATGGATTTGGTCTAACAGCGCACCGCCAACACCACCAACGCCAATAAGGAAAAGATCGATCACTTGATGCGTATCGAACAGAACCTGATGGCTGGCTCTTACTGCGGTGGTCGCTGAATCATTATTCACTACCGCAGAAATAGAGCGCTCAGAAGAGCCCTGCGCAATGGCAACAATATTAATGTTTGCCCGGGCTAGCGCGGTAAAGAAACGAGCTGACATGCCGCGCTGAGTACGCATGTTGTCACCAATCACAGAGATAATAGCCAGCTTATCAATCACGTCTAACGGATCTAAAAGCCCGTCTTTAAGCTCTAAATAGAATTCGTCTTCCAGCGCTTTACGCGCCCGGGATAACTCGCTCTGAGGTACACAAAAGCTGATGCTGTATTCAGACGATGACTGAGTTATCAGCACCACGGATATTCCCGCACGAGACATCACAGAGAAAACCCGGGCCGCCATTCCGACCATTCCTTTCATACCGGGACCAGATACATTGATCATCGCCATGTTATTCAGGTTAGTAATTCCTTTAACCGGATAACGGTCATCACCACTCTCGCGGCTAATTAAAGTGCCGGGAGCTTGTGGATTAGAGGTGTTTTTAATCAGGCATGGAATCTGGAATTGAGCGATTGGAGCAATAGTGCGAGGGTGGAGAACTTTAGCGCCGAAGTAAGATAGTTCCATCGCCTCCTGATAGGACATCGACTTAAGCAGCTTGGCGCTGGGTACCGATCGTGGATCGCAAGTATAGACCCCATCAACATCAGTCCATATCTCACAGCTGTCGGCACGAAGGCATGCAGCCAATACAGCGGCAGAATAATCTGAGCCATTACGCCCTAAAACGACTAATTCACCTTTATCGTTTCCGGCAGTAAAACCCGCCATTAAAATAACGTGATCTTTAGGGATATCCAGTTCGATCAGGCGTCGGGTTGATTCAGCAATATCGACCGTCGACTCTAAATAATGGCCATGAGCCAGTAGCATAGCGACAGGATTGATCACGGTTACGCCATAGCCTCTGGCCTGAAATACTGACTCCATAATGGCTATAGAAAGCTTCTCGCCGCGGCTGATAATGGCAGCATTTACGCTGTCAGGGCACTGGCCTAGCAGAGATATTCCGTGTAGTACGTGCTTAAGATAGGCAAACTCTTGTTCAACGAAGCTCTTCAACCGTGAGTAATCAAATCCCGGCTGATCGACAGATAATCCCTGAAGCAGATCGGCGAAAATTTGCTGAGCATCGAGCATATTGGTAATAACATCTTGACCCGCCACGGTTTTCTCAATCATGGCAACCAGATGATTTGTAATTTTTGCCGGAGCAGATAGTACGGTAGCGACCTGACCCTGACGTGCATTATTTTCAATGATATCCGCCACGCGCATAAAGCGTTCGGAATTTGCTACTGATGTACCGCCAAATTTCAGAACTCGCATTTCTTGGCCTCTCCTGCCGTTATTCCAACGATTATTTTTAAAATTATCCCAAAAAAAAACCCGCACTCGATTCTCGGTGCGGGCTTTTTTATTTTCTTTAAGCGTCAGCCCGCCCCGCTACCAATAGTACCGGTGGTGGTCATTGTAATAATCAGGCTGACGTTTTGCATATCTGTCTGTCTCTAAGGGTTCAAATTACTCTATATACGGTTAAAGCAAATAGAATAAGGTGTCAATTATTTTTTGAATTTCTCATCAATTTGGAAGGTATTACCCAAATTGGCTACCGGTTAAGGTAGAACAGCCTAATTTTAAAATCAATGGGATATATGAAAATAACCTAAAATTAATTTAATTTTCTTAAAAATCAGTCCTTAAATATTTACCATAATTCAAAAAACCGTTTTATCACACGCGAAATCCGGCACATGGCCTGACGATATTAGTCATCAGAATTAATCGAAGGCTCTGCGGGTAATAGCTTTTTTTCGATATCATTCAGTAACCGATGCATCATCACCATATCGCGTTGTTGACACAAACCTAAACGCTGCTGTATCCACTGCGAGAGCTTTTCATCATCAGAAACATTTAACTTCTCCAGTAGCTGATGCATGCGTAATCTGAGGGTTAGAAACTGTTTTTGGTCGGGCGTTTTATTATTTTTATTTTCTGATTCAATCAATAAATCGGCTAACTGATAGCAATAAACCATCACTGCTTGCCCGAGATTCAGCGATGGATAATCAGCTTTCATCGGAACACCGGTTAATAAATCGGCCAGCGCCAGCTCTTCGTTTGTCAGACCTGAATCCTCCCGGCCAAAAATAATCGCAATATCAGACAACCACTGTTTTTTTTCACTTAACTGCTCAAGCAGTTCAACGGGAGAACAATAATAGTGGTAGTGAGCACGACTTCTGGCGGTTGACGCCACGCTAAAGGAGACGTCGTGTAGCGCCTCTTCGAGAGTATTAAAACAAAGAGCATTATCTAGAATTTCGGTCGAACCATGAGCCACCCAATGTGCCGCAGGTTGCAGATGAGCATCGCTATCGACAATTCTTAGCGAAGTAAAGCCCATAGTCTTCATTGCCCGGGCTGCCGCTCCCACATTTTCAGGGCGGGCAGGTGAAACCAAGATGATATGAAACTGCATAAACGTCCAATACTGAATAAATAAATCTGCCGCCACTTTACCCAGCCAGCAGGTAGATTTCTAGTTAATTAAGCCATTGTCAGTATCAACAGATAATCAGCCAAGCATAAAGGACAAAATGAAAAGGTATTTATATACCGGTATACGGATGTTGACTTAACCGATATTTAGCTCTTCAGTCAGTGTGATTTTAGATGTGAGGCAACTCCTGAGGATACCGATTAAAATGTAACGCCCTAAATAACCCCTTCCCCGTTATTCCCCAATGACCTCAGCAATAGATTGCTGGATTTAAGCTAATGGTCTAAAAATCCATAACAGATTGAAATAATACAAGTATATATATTAACCCGTTCAATATAAGTTATATAAAACCGAAAATAAAAGTAAGCGAAATAAAGCCTTTAATAACCTAGCTAATTGTAATGGCATTGATCATTGCCTTTCTCCTTGGTAAGGATATACCCGCATCGGTTAAGCTAAAGCCACATACTAAATACACCATTAATAGACCGCCTTCGTGAATGAATCCCTTGCAATAATCAAGGTTATAAGAAACTATAGATAAAAGTTTGTTATAAATGACTAGATACAAAAAATTCAGCCGCTAAAAGAAAGCACTCGTCGCATTATGGCGTATATGACAAAGTAAAAAGTCAAAAAATTGGCTTTAAACAGAAGCATAAGCCATATCCAGATGTGAAGAAATGGTCAAGAAATGATACATAATTTTATTGTTTTTGTAGATTTTTCTCACAAATCCGCTAATGTGCTATAACTATTATTGATATATATCAACAAGCCACAATTTTGTTGATCGGCAAAAGCGAGACAGCTGCTATATTGCTGCTACAATAAAGTAATATAGCGATCGGTTTTAACAACTCACAGGGTATGTTAGTTACTGCCTTGGCCGAACCAGCGATTGTGTAGAAATTCGAAAAAAACATTGGGGATTAGTCCCTTATACTGCAGTGGTAAGTTTTAGCATTTGGCCTTTTATCGACGTGCTTGAACATAACTTCTGTAATATTAAATTTGATTTTGTTGGCAAATTAGGTAACAGACATGCAAACCCCGCATATCCTGATCGTTGAAGACGAACTAGTAACTCGTAACACATTAAAAAGCATTTTCGAGGCGGAAGGATACGTTGTCTTTGAAGCCAATGATGGTGCCGAAATGCATCGGATTTTGTCCGACCATAATATTAACTTGGTCATCATGGATATCAATCTTCCTGGTAAGAATGGTCTGCTACTGGCACGTGAATTACGTGAACAAGCAGCCGTTGCTCTTATGTTCTTAACCGGTAGGGATAACGAAGTAGACAAGATTCTCGGATTAGAAATTGGCGCTGATGATTACATCACAAAACCATTCAACCCTCGTGAACTGACTATCCGCGCCCGCAACCTCTTATCCCGTACCATGAACTTAGGTGCAGTAAGTGGCGAAGAACGTAAGCTAGTTGAAAACTACCGGTTCAACGGTTGGATTCTGGATATCAATAGCCGCTCTTTGGTCGATCCGAGTGGTGAAATGTTCAAGCTACCGCGCAGTGAATTCCGTGCGATGCTGCATTTCTGTGAAAATCCGGGGAAAATACAGTCCCGTGAAGAGTTATTGAAAAAAATGACCGGACGTGAACTTAAACCTCATGACCGGACCGTTGACGTAACCATTCGTCGTATCCGTAAGCACTTTGAATCAACGCCGGATACGCCAGAAATTATCGCCACTATTCACGGCGAAGGTTATCGTTTCTGCGGCGATCTGGAAGAGTAATACCCCCTCTCCAATTTTGTTAAATAAAAAACCAGCGCCTGACGCTGGTTTTTTTATGTTGGTCGTAAAGTAACTTAGTTTAATCTCACAGCGCCTTTCACTAGTGGCCGAAGAACGATGTCTCTAAGTCAAAAAATCATCCTACTTATCACCCTACTTTGCGGGTTCAGAGACCCATGGAATAATCGGTACGGTACTGATCGCATTCTTCGGCGAACCATCAACAATTTTGTCAGAATAAACCAGATAGATTAAAGCATTACGTTTGCTATCGTAAAACCGAACCACCTGCATTGTTTTAAATACCAAAGAGGTGCGTTTACGAAATACCATTTCGCCGTCAGCTTTACGATTCTTAATATTGTCACTTAAGGTAATCGGTCCGACCTGAATACAAGATAATGCGCCGTCAGCGGTATCTTCGGCTAATCCTAATCCACCTTTGATGCCCCCCGTCTTAGCGCGACTAAGATAGCAGGTCACATTTTGGATGTCAGGATCGTCAAAAGCTTCAATCACAATTTTATGGTCCGGCCCCAGAAGCTTAAAGACGGTATCAACCGATCCTATCTGCTCCGCGCTCACTAATGCAGGGCTGAAAAGGCCTAAACAACACAACAGCATAATTATCTTTCTCACTCGGCATCTCCAGTGAAGTATTTGTTGATAGCAAAATTACTCAAACTATTAAATCCCAATAATATTATTATCCCTGTTTATCAACTTCTGACAAATAGGCATAGAATCTAACGCTAAAAAGTTGCTATGATGCGGCAACCCGCAATCAGCGTATGCGTGACTACTTTTAATGTTGTTTATCATATGATAAAAGTAGGCTTAGCTTGCTAACAATACTTATTAAACCATGATTTAATCGTCGAAAGGATCGAATAAATTCAATAAATCAATATGGTTACATAGATTCTGTAGGTATTGCTCCCTATTTAATGAGGATGTTTTTTATGGATCAAGCCAGTATTATCCACGACCTTTTAGACTGGCTAGAAAGCCATTTAGATCAACCCCTATCGTTGGATAATGTCGCTGCTAAATCAGGATATTCTAAGTGGCACCTACAGAGAATGTTCAAAGAGATCACCGGTCAAGCCATTGGTTCTTATATCAGAGCCCGTCGCTTGTCTAAAGCCGCAGTCGCATTGAGATTAACGGCTCGCCCGATTCTTGACGTTGCTTTGCAATATCGCTTTGATTCACAGCAAACCTTTACGCGAGCATTCAAAAAGCAATTTGAACAGACTCCGGCCTTTTATCGCCGCTCTGATACGTGGAGTGCCATCGGCATCTGCCCGCCCATTAAGCTGTCCGGGAATAATTTGGTCCCCGTTGAGTATGTGATGCAGCAAGATAAGCAACTCGTCGGCGTGACGCAAAGCTATACCTGCACCCTTGAACAGTTATCTCAATCTAAAACAGCAATTCGCGCCCAGTTCTGGCATCAATATCTGGGCAACCAGCCTATTGATATCCCGCCGGTGTTGTACGGACTAAACCACACTCGCCCGAGTCAGGAAAAAGATGACGAGCAAGAGGTGTTTTATACGACCGCCCTTGAGCCACAGCATGTCCCTCAAGGGGTTGAAGGCCACCCTATCACGCTGCAAGGCGGAGAGTACGCCCTGTTTCGTTACAACGGACCACCGGACGGGCTTCAACAGTTTGTACTGACCCTATACGGAACCTGTCTGCCATTGCTCAAGCTTACCCGCCGCAAAGGATATGACGTTGAAATATTTCATACCAAGAACGGCACTAAGCTTGGCGACGACATCCCGTCGGTGATTCGTGGCGAATATATGATACCAATCCAGCGCTAGCGCTGGATTTCATCAAGTGCTTCAGCGTTCAGATGTTGAGTATCACCGGCAAACTCAACAATCCACCCCGGAGCAAGCCACGGGCTATTTTGGCTCTCTACTAATGACAGAGAGCAATTCCTCAAGCGTAAACGACGTTCAGCATAAGGCGGTAAGCCTAAAACATTACTCAACAGGCTGCCTAATGCAATGCCGTGGCTCACCAACAGCGCCTTACTTCCTGCCGGCAAGTTCTTACATTCATCAAGTACAGCGCGCATGCGTGCAGATAATTCGGTAAGAGATTCACCCTCCGGGATGCGCCCGCCTGGCGTACCGTCTAAAATCAGCTGACGATATTGCTCTTCTTCCGATGTTAATGTGTCAATATGGCGCTGTTCCAAAATCCCCATATTCAGCTCTCGCAGGCGAGCATCATAGGTTGGCTCAATATGGCAATATTCTGCTAATAGCGCAGCAGTGCGGCGAGTACGCCCCAAGTCGCTGGCAATAATATGGGTAATGCCAAGGTGCTTTAACCGGTTCCCCGCCTGACGGGCCTGATTTTCACCAGATTCAGTTAAATTACTGTCCGTTTGCCCCTGAATTCTGCGAGCAACGTTCCATTCTGTTTCACCATGTCGAATTAAGTATACCTGTGTCATGCATGTTATCCGTTATACTGTGGGAATTGTTTTCTTACTATCCAGATTTAATTATGTATCACGTGATTGCCGCAACAACCAACCCTGCAAAAATTAATGCCATCAGACTGGCTTTTACTGAGCTATTTGGCCCTGACAGCTGCCGTATCGAAAGCGTAGAGGTCAATAGCGGTGTTCCAAATCAACCGATGGGTGATAAAGAAACCAGAACAGGTGCCCGACATCGCGTGATGTCGGCCCGTCAGGTCCGCCCTGAAGCTGACTTTTGGATCGGTATCGAAGCAGGTATTGATGACGAAATGACCTTTGCATGGATTGTTATTGAAAATAATCATTGCCGCGGCGAAGCTCGTTCAGCCAGTCTTATCCTTCCGCCGGTTATCTTAAAAAGCCTGTATGAAGGAAAAGAGCTTGGTGATGAAATGGCTAACCTAACCGGAATCTGCAATATCAAACAGCAAGGTGGAGCCATTGGCCTGTTTACCGAAGGTAAACTATCGCGCACCAGCGTTTATCAACAGGCGCTGCTTCTGGCTTTTGTGCCTTTCCACAATCAGATTTATCAGACCCCAATTAACTGATACTACCGAGTCATCATACTCGCAAAATAAAGCCAGATTAAACAATGCGTGTGATTTTAACTACGCCACGATTAATCTGGCTTATTTTCTTTATCATGTAACAGCGTTGCTTCAAGCCAGGCTCTGAATTCCGGGCTGGCCATCTTCAAACTATTTGAGCCTCGGGTAATCGTGGCAATACCGGCACCCAGCTCACTTTTTAATTCACGCTGGCTCATTTTACCGCGCATCAGTTCCTCAATGATTCTGACCCGGGTCCCCAATGCTTCGCGCTCATCAGGCGTCAGCAAAAGCTGGAGTAAATCCCGTTGGTTTTCATCAATAAAAGCCTGCTGTAACAATGCAATAAAGCCCTGCCATTCAAGCTGACGATGTTGATCTGACATTATTTTCACTCCGGCTTATGAACTATCTTGCTAGTACGATAGCATAAGCCGGATAAAAACCGCAGAATTAAAACCTCAGTCCGGCGCTGAAATTAATAGCGGCGCTTCCACTCAACGTCAGTCATCACAATCGGTTCTTTATTCATAAAGCTACGATAGAACAAATCATAGGCCAAAACATTCTTCACATAACCGCGGGTTTCATTAAAAGGAATGCTTTCAATAAACGCCACGGCATCAAGCTGCCCTGCGCTATTATTTAACCACGACTTAACCCGGCTTGGGCCCGCGTTATAGGCCGCTGCGGCCAAAATACGGTTTTGGCCAAAGGTCTGATAAGTGTGTTCCAGATAGCTGGTACCCAACTGAATATTCGTTTCAGGATCGAACAGCTGGCTGGCATTGTTATAATGAGTTACATCATTTTGTTTTGCCGTCTGCTTGGCGGTTGCCGGCATGAGTTGCATCAAGCCACGGGCACCTACCGGAGACTGAGCCTGAGGGTTCCAGGCGCTTTCCTGACGGGCTATTGCCATGGCAAAAGAGATATTGATATCTTTATTATTGGTCGAGGATTTGAACAAATTCGGATACGCCAGCGGGAAACGCTCTTCAATATGATCCCACAGCTTAGCCACAATCGTTGCCTGCACGCTGAGATCGGCCCAGCCCTGCTCATAAGCATAGCGTGCCAAACCTTCCTGCTGAGGCTTATCAAGGCTCAAAATCAGGTTACGCCACTCGCTTCGAGCCAGATTATCCTGCCCCCAATACATCAGTTCCCGAACCCGATCGACTTCAGGACGTTGTATCAGATCTTGGGTTGGTTTAACGGCTTTATCCATCTGAACCGGGTAATGAATACCTAAACGCTGCGCCGCAACCATAGGATAAAACCCACGATTTTTAGTTAACTCCCGTAAAATTGCTTCGCCTTCACTGCGTTTGCCATTTTCCAGCAATCCGTCAGCATACCAATAGCGCCACTCTTCTTTAGCTGATGCATCCTGAGGTAACAGCGCGATCCATTTAGATACTCCCTGTTTATCCCCATTACCCAACGCTAAACGAATCCGGCGTTCAATAAGGTCGCTATCACCACCTTTCGCGATGGCAGAATCACGCCATGAAGCCTCTTCACTGGTTACACTATTACCGATCAATCGCCCGGCAATAATATTCTCCAGCGCCTGATGTTGATCTTTGCTCATTTTTTGCTGGCGAGAAATTTGCGGCAAAATGGCCCGCGCTTTTTCAATATCTTTACGGGCCAGTTTGGCAAATGCCAGACGGGTTTCTTCACGCGTAAAATCCGTGGGTGCAAAATCTCGGGCAAAGGCTTCAACGGTCGCAGGATTCTTCTGCAACTTGCTCAGTCCTTCACCAATAGTTTTATAGTTAGCCGGAAGCTGTGCAATGAGCGAACTCACCAATGGCATATTATCTGCCTGACTGGCTAAGCGAATTCGCTCAAGGGTAATCAGTGCCGTTTGGTGGCCGGCATTACGCCACTCGGTAAATAGCTTGTCGCACGCGCCCGGTAACGATTTAGAACTCAGCCAGATAGTTTTTGCTTCATCATAGGCGGCCTGCTTTTCACCGGTTGCCCATTTAGCATAAAAATAGTTACAGCGGGCAGCGACTGAATTAGGCGCCTGCGTTGAAAATTCGAGTATCCCGCGCCAGTCCTGGCGATTAGCCAGTTCATTAATAAAGTTATTTTGTAAATTGCGCGACAAAGGCAGCGTCGGATAACGGGTAACAAACTTACCGGCATCGGCCACGGTTAACGAACTTAAATCCTGCGTTAACTGGCGATATTCAAGGTAAGGATAAAGGGGATAAGCGCTCAGCGTCGGCATCAAACGGGATACTTCGTCCGTTTGCTTACTATCCCACGCCTGTTTGATTTGCTGATAGCGCTCACGCTGGGCGTTTAGCGAATCAGCCCATGCACTCTGGGCTGTTACCGCAATAACTAAACCCGCTACTAATGTGCTTTTCTTAATTAAATTACGCCAATTATCCGTCACGAGCATCCTCACTTATCCTGTCATTTAGCTACTTAAATATACTGCGGGCCTAATATAGATAGCCGGAAGCAGCCTGATGGTACTCACCTTTTGCATTTGAAATGCAATACCATGTCAATTGAGTATAAAGAGGTTTATCCCCAATGTCGGCCCGCCACCTGAAATTTATCGCTGCGTCATCATAAAGTATGAAACTTAATGTCTTAAGACAGCCAAAATTTAGTTTTGCTCAATCTAATACGCCGCATAATTCACAAGCGCAAAGTACGGTGATAAATCATCACGGGCCCGTGAAAGAAAGGGAGCTACTCCACATTTTATAACCACACCCAGAGCCAACCACTGGGATACAATGATGAAAAGCGCTAAACTATAGATGTAAAAATTCTGATAACTCAACATGATGATGTTTAAAGAATATTTCTGGCAGATTGTCGTTTATTATTCATCACCGATCATATTGAAGTGATTATGTAAGATTTAGGGCATAATGCCCCATCTATGCCCTATCTATATGCCCTAAATAATTCGAATTACATTACGGCGGCAAGGGAGCAAGCCCCGATGAGCTTACTCAGGTAAGTGACTCGGGTGAGCGAACGTAGCCAACAAAGATGCAACTTGAAGTATGACGGGTATATTATGGATAGTTAACAAAGTTAGTCATAACGAGGCTTGAAGAACAGTGGCACAATACGTCTATACTATGCATCGGGTCGGAAAGGTCGTTCCTCCGAAGCGACATATCCTAAAAAATATCTCTCTGAGCTTTTTCCCCGGAGCCAAAATTGGCGTACTGGGCTTAAATGGCTCAGGTAAATCAACGCTATTACGCATAATGGCCGGTATTGATACCGACATTGAAGGCGAAGCGCGCCCGCAGCCGGGTATCAAAATCGGTTACCTGCCGCAAGAACCGCAGCTTAATATGGCGCATACGGTTCGTGAATCAGTTGAAGAGTCGGTCAGCGAAGTAAAGAATGCGTTAACCCGTTTAGACGAGGTTTATGCCGCTTATGCTGAACCGGATGCTGACTTTGATAAGCTGGCTAAAGAGCAAGGCATTCTGGAAGCCATTATTCAGTCTCATGATGGCCACAATCTGGATCATCAGCTAGAACGTGCCGCCGATGCTCTGCGTTTACCGCCTTGGGATGCCCGCATTGAGCATCTGTCCGGTGGTGAACGCCGCCGCGTAGCAATTTGCCGTCTGCTGCTTGAAAAGCCAGATATGCTGCTGCTTGATGAACCCACGAACCACCTTGATGCTGAATCAGTCGCGTGGTTAGAACGCTTCCTGCATGACTATGAAGGAACCGTAGTGGCCATTACCCATGACCGCTACTTCCTTGATAACGTGGCCGGCTGGATCCTTGAACTTGACCGCGGTGAAGGTATTCCGTGGGAAGGCAACTACTCTTCATGGCTGGAACAAAAAGATCAGCGTCTGGCACAGGAAGCCTCTTCCGAAGCTGCACGCCGTAAGTCGATCGAGAAAGAGCTGGAGTGGGTTCGTCAGGGAGCCAAAGGCCGTCAGTCTAAAGGCAAAGCGCGTCTGGCCCGTTTTGAAGAGCTTAACAGCGTCGAATATCAAAAACGTAATGAAACCAGTGAACTGTTTATTCCACCGGGCCAACGCCTTGGTGATAAGGTACTGGAAGTCAATAACCTGACTAAATCTTACGGCGACCGCCTGCTGATCGAAGACCTGACGTTCGCTATTCCGAAAGGCGCAATTGTCGGTATTATCGGGCCAAACGGCGCGGGTAAATCGACCCTGTTCCGTATGCTTTCGGGTCAAGAACAGCCAGACTCTGGTAACATCAGCTTAGGCGAAACCGTTCAGTTAGCTTCTGTAGACCAGTTCCGCGACAGCATGAACAACAGTAAAACCGTATGGGAAGAAGTCTCAGGTGGTCAGGACATCATGCGTATCGGAAACTTTGAAATGCCAAGCCGTGCCTACGTTGGCCGCTTTAACTTCAAAGGTGTCGATCAGGGTAAACGGGTTGGTGAATTATCCGGCGGTGAGCGCGGTCGTCTGCATTTAGCTAAGCTGCTGCAGGTTGGCGGCAATATGTTACTGCTCGATGAACCGACCAACGACCTGGATATTGAAACCCTGCGCGCGCTAGAGAATGCGCTGTTAGAGTTCCCGGGCTGCGCCATGGTTATTTCCCATGACCGTTGGTTCCTTGACCGTATTGCTACCCATATTCTGGACTACGGCGATGAAGGTAAAGTTGAATTCTTCGAAGGTAACTTTACCGAATATGAAGAGTGGAAAAAACGGACTCTGGGAGCTGAAGCCCTTGAGCCACACCGTATTAAGTATAAAAAGATGATCAAGTAATTTCTGATCTATGCTTAAAGTAGTCCCCCTATAACGCCCCGTCAGGGGCGTTATAGATTGATAACAAACCTTATATGCCAACGTTTTAGTTTTAAAAACTCAAACTGAGGGAGAGGTCGCCGTTTGGATCTTAGTGACGTAAGCCACACATCGAAAAACACCGCCCCTCGATCGCTCGGAAAAATGGATATTCCATTACTGATTATGCGGACGAAATTTGCGCTGAAATCAAATTAAACCACTTTATCAGCAATTGAACCGGAGAGAGTCAATGACAACAAAAGTTTTATTGCTTGGCGCGACAGGACTAGTCGGCAGCCAGCTGTTAGCCATGCTCGAATCAGATCCACGCATTACCCATATCTATGCACCGACCCGTAAACCGCTATTATCTGCCAGCGATAAAGTCATCAACCCCGTCGGTAGCGACGTTCAGATCCTGCTGGATACGCTGACCGAACCTGTCGACGCCGCCTTCTGCTGCCTGGGAACCACTCAAAAAGAAGCCGGTAGCCGTGAAGCTTTTCGCTTTGCCGACGTGGTGCTGCCGGTTCATGGCGGGAAAACGGCCCTGCGTTTAGGTGCGACACGCTATTTGGTGGTCAGCGCTATCGCCGCTAATGCACAGTCTTGGGTTTTCTATAATAAGACCAAAGGCACCATGGAACAGTCCCTGATTGCTCAAAACTGGCCATACTTAGCCCTGCTGCGGCCTTCAATGTTAGTTGGCCATCGCGAAAAACCGCGCCAGCTGGAGCTGGTAAGTGCCCCCCTTTTCCGCCTTCTGCCCGGGAAATGGAAAGGAATTAACTCAAGAGACGTCGCCTACGTTCTGTGGAAGTTGGCATTCGAACCGATAGCTGAAGCAGTGACTATTCTTGAGTCTGACCAGATTAGGCATAAAGCCGCCGGCAACGATAGCTAGCCCGTTCAATTTAACGCTGCCGAATGCCCCGCAACCAGAGGATGGTTCATCATCGTATCAATAAAGCGATCCAGCGCAGGCATATTGAGCTTACGGTCGGAATAGACCAAATAGAGCTCATTGCCTTCTGCCTGCCACTCGGTCAGCACCGGCTGTAGCTGCCCGCTGGAAATAACCTCAGTGGTCAAAAATGCCGGCAAAAATGTAATTCCCCCGCCGCCAATGGCACACTGCCGGGCGTATAACAAATTATCAGTAACGTGATCGGCAGGCTGAAGCCAGTGATAAACCTCGGCTCCTTTACGTAAAATACACTCTGACCATGCCCGGTGGGTAATACAGCGGTGCCCCTCCAACTGGCTGGGATGAGTAATAGTTTGCCAGCGGGCCAGATACGCCGGTGACGCCAACAGATAACGAGGGTAATGACCCAGAAAGCGCCCGATTAGGGTTGAATCTTGCGGCTTGCCGGTACGAATACCAATATCAAATCCGGAAGCGACCAGATCTGCCATGGTATCTGATACATAAACCTCAACCGACACTTCCGGATACAGTTGTTGAAAATCAGTCACTACCGGAGCCAACAGCGTAATTGCCAGCCCCGCCGGAGCGGTAATTCTTATCCTGCCGCTGGGAGAATCCTTGAGCATTTGTAAAGACTGATGGGCCCGCTCTGACGCCTGAATCATCTCCTGACAGTGCACCAGATAGCGCTCTCCGGCAAATGTCAGGCTCAACTGACGGGTAGTTCTGGCCAGCAGGCGTAAACCCAACTGTTGCTCGAGGTGGCTAATTCTTTGACTAACGCTCGATTTGGGCAGCCCGGCACGCTTGGCAGCGGCAGTGAAACTCCCCAGCTCGACCACCAGCGTAAATAGCGCCATATCCTGTAATTGTTTAAACATTATTGTTCATCTTATATAAACAGTTTGTTTTGATTAACCTATCTTATCAGTTTTTACGCCAACCGCTAGACTGACTGCAATCACCCTCCAGTAAGGAATATATTTATGTCTGATTATGCTATTGCCGTTGACCCTAAAGACCCTCAACAATTTATTAAGATTGATCTGCCGCAGCAAACCCCCGGCGACTTCGATTTGCTGGTCGAAATAAAAGCGATTGCCATGAATCCGGTAGATACCAAAGTTCATGCAGGGCTAAAACAAAATGGCCTACAAGAACCGCGTATTCTGGGTTGGGATGCCAGCGGAGTGGTTATTGCCACCGGTGCTAAAGTAGAAGGATTCTCAGCAGGAGATGAAGTGTGGTATGCGGGTGATATCACCAGGGCCGGAAGTAATGCAACTCGTCAATTAATTGATTCCCGAATCGTTTCCCATAAGCCAAAGTCACTCGACTGGGCGGCTTCAGCCGCTATCCCACTGACCGCGCTTACCGCATGGGAAGGCCTGTTTGAGCATTTAAAAATTCAGGATGCCGGCAGTGATAAGACCCTGTTGATTATTGGTGGTGCAGGCGGAGTAGGCTCACTGGCAATTCCACTGGCCGCGCTGCGCAGTAAAGTGCGAATTATTGCCACCGCATCTCGCCCTGAATCCGCTAAATGGTGCCTAGACCGTGGTGCAGATCTGACCGTGGATTACCGGGATCTCAAACAAAATCTGCTTAAGCACAATATTAAACAGGTCGATTATATCTTCTGTCTGAACGATACCGATGGCCACTGGCCTGCAATAAGTGAAGTGATTGCGCCATTTGGCCATATCTGTTCTATCGTAGAAAACAAACAGCCGCTGGCTCAGCCGTTGGTCAGATCTAAAGGTGTCGCATTCCACTGGGAGCTGATGTTCACTCGCAGTATGTATCAGACTCCGGATATGGCAGAACAAGGCCAAATTTTGCAGCGAGTTGCCAAAATGCTGGATGAAGGTCAACTCAAAGGCACGCTGAGTAAAACCCTGCACGGACTTAGTGTTGAAAGCATCACCGAAGCACACAAATTACAGCTTGAAGGTCATATGACCGGTAAAATCGCCATTGTTCTCTAATCTATAAAGATAAACTGGCCCGATACTGAAGAATTTTCCAGTATCGGGCCAGATAGTTTAGCGCCACACACCCGACATTCGATCAAAGATCTTCCAGTACCGCTAATGCATCAGACAGCTTCTTCACGCCGAACACTTCCATTCCCGGCGTCTTCTTTTTAGGTACGTTAGCAAAAGGCACTATTGCACGTTTAAAGCCGTGCTTTGAGGCTTCAGAAATTCGTTCCTGACCGCTGGGTACCGGCCGAATCTCACCGGCTAAGCCAACTTCACCAAACACCACTAAATCTTCCGGCAGCGGGCGATCTCGCAGGCTGGATACCAGCGAGAGCAATAAGGCTAAATCGGCGCTGGTTTCAGTGACTTTAACTCCGCCAACAACGTTAACAAAAACGTCCTGATCGGCCATCTGCAAGCCACCGTGCCGATGCAATACCGCCAACAATATAGCTAACCGATTCTGTTCCAGACCGACCGCAACCCGACGCGGATTAGATAACATGGAGTGATCGACCAGCGCCTGAATCTCAACCAGCAGCGGGCGGGAGCCTTCCCACACCACCATGACGGAACTGCCGGAAGTGATTTCCTCACCCCGGCTGAGAAAAATGGCCGACGGATTACTGATCTCTCTTAATCCCTGTTCGGTCATGGCAAAAACGCCTAATTCATTCACGGCACCAAAACGGTTTTTATGGCTGCGCAAGGTTCTGAAACGCGAGTCCGCATCGCCATCCAGCATCACAGAACAGTCGATACAGTGTTCCAAGACTTTAGGCCCAGCCAGAGAACCATCTTTGGTAACATGGCCGACCATAATAATGGCGACCCCTTTGGTTTTGGCAAAGCGGGTAAGATAAGCCGCCGTTTCCCGCACCTGCGCAACGCTGCCGGGCGAAGACTGGATATCGGCCATATGCATCACCTGAATGGAGTCGATCACCATCAGGCGTGGCTGCTCTTGTTCTGCTATCAGGCAAATCTGTTCAATGCTGGTTTCTGACAGCATCTGCACATTTTCAGTTGGCAAGCCAAGTCGGTGAGCGCGCATCGCAACCTGTTGCAGCGACTCTTCACCGGTGACATACAGCGTCTTCATATGTCCGGCCAGCTTGCATATCGTTTGCAGTAACAGCGTACTTTTACCCGCCCCGGGACTTCCCCCGATAAGAATTGCACTTCCCGGTACCACACCACCGCCCAACACCCGGTCAAACTCGGTAAAACCGGTCGAAAACCGAGGTAGCTCTTCCAGACTGATATCAGATAGCTTCTGAACTTTACTGATCCCGCCGTCACCGGCATAGCCGGTAAAACGGTCGGTCCGTGGCGATGAAGCAGCAGCAAGGCGAATCTCAGTAATACTATTCCAGGCATTACAGGCACTACATTGCCCCTGCCAGCGTGGATAATCAGCGCCACACTCATTACATACAAACGCTCGCTTCGCGGGCTTAGCCATGGATAACCTCGGTATTTAATATAAGTTTCTTAGGTTTGTTTAAATCTAGCGTCCTTCGTGATTCAAACTCGCCGAAAGAATACACAGCACGCCCAGCAAGTCGGCATGACGAATGCCCACTTTGGCTTTTGAATAAACTTTTGGCTTGGCATGATAGGCAATGCCTAACCCGGCCACTTTAATCATTTTTAAGTCATTGGCACCATCGCCGATAGCCACCGTTTGTGTCACAGGAATTTCCAGCGACTCCGCCAGTTCCTGTAAGTTATTGGCTTTAAACTTTGCATCAACAATCGGGCCAACCACTTTACCGGTCAGTTTCCCCTGCTTAATGCCCAACTGATTAGCCGAAACCGAGAACAGATTCAGCTTATCGCGCAGATAGTCGGCGTAGTAAGTAAATCCGCCGGAAGCGATAGCAACATGCCAGCCAAGCTCATGCAGCCGGGCAACCAGCTCAGTTAACCCCGGCATTAGCGGCAAGCCGTCTCTGACCTGCTCTAAAATTGACGCATCGGCACCTTTTAGCGTCGCCACTCTTTGACGCAGGCTGGCTGCAAAATCGAGCTCACCGCGCATGGCCCGCTCAGTGACTTCAGCCACCTGCTCACCAACGCCGGCCAGCTTAGCGATTTCATCGATACACTCGATTTGGATGGCCGTCGAGTCCATGTCCATGACCAATAATCCCGGGGTACGCAATGAGGGCAACGCGCCCATCTGTGCAACATCTAACTGATATTCATCCGCAATTTTTTTTGCCTTCGTCGACAGTACGCCGGCAAGGCGAATCACTTGATAATCATCAACACTCCATGCAGAAACAACCACCAGAGCATCACCTAAGCGACGCTGGAACCCGGCTAATCTCTGCTTGTCTAACCCTCTGCCATACAGTAGCCAACCGGTATGTCCGGCCCAATAATCGAGCGGCATGACTTCATCACCGCTTAACGATAGCGGTAGTCCGGGCCAACAATCGATTTCGGCGGGCAAATCGCTATAAGTCAGGCTAATAGGCATTACTACGACTCCTTAAAAACGGTGCAAATCCGACAATAAATTGATTCAACGACAAAACAGCGTCCCAAGCTATCCTAACGGATAGAGTTCTGGCAACATAAAACATCTCCGGCACATAAGGTAGTTGCATGACCAAACGGCTCAAATTTAAGCTTCATCTACATCGGATTGTTATTGTCTTGTTTTGTCTGGCTTTATTAGCTGTGCTAATCAAGGGCGCGTCCTATTTCAGCCTAAACAGCCAGGCGGCACAAGCGAAACAGTCACAGGAATTGGCCCGTACGCTGGCAAAGCAGGTGACTTTTACGCTGAGCCCGTTACTCGACGGAACAATCGATACCACGGATGATCAACAAATCAGAGCTATTCTACAACACCTGACGCAACATAGTCGGGTACTTGATGCCTCAGTGTATAAAGTTGATGGCACGTTGATTGTACAAGAAGGTGATAAAACCAGCCTTAAAGACCGGCTTGCTATTGAAGGGGGACAACCTGAACGCGATGCCAACCAACAGATAGTTGAAATGATCGATAGCAAAGATGGCCCGCTGGGCTTTATTCGCTTAACGCTAGACACCCATGTGTCAGATGCACAAGCGAAGCAGGCTCAAAATACCACCAATATGATCAGGTTAATGCTAGTGCTGGCAATGATAATCGGCCTGATTCTGGCCTATACCCTACTGGCCCACCACCGGCCTAGTTGGAAACAGTCCCTGCAGTTGCTCACCACCGGTGAAAGTGATAATGAACCCCGTGAAGATGCTGCTAAAGAGCTGGATCCGATCAAACCGGCGAAGAAAAAACGCCCGCATAAAAAGAAGCCTTACCGCTAAAACCCGCTCAGGCCGGCCAAAAGAGTTCCATACTATTGGTATATAACTGTTCAGCAATTTGTTGCGCTGGCTCAGTACGCAATAAACACAGCTGTTCAAACACCTGTTTAACACGTTCCGGCCGGTTAGGCTGCCCCTGAAATCCTGATAACGGCATGTCTGGCGCATCAGTTTCTAACACTAAGGCGCTCAACGGTAACGCAGCCATTACGTTGCGGGTCTTTTGCGCCCGCGGATAGGTAATTACGCCGCCTACGCCGATTCGATAACCTAAGCGTACAAAGGCCTTCGCCTGTTCCAGACTCCCGGAAAAACCGTGTACCACTCCGGTTCTAGGCAGGTCTGACTGGCGTAATACCTTAGCCAACCTATCGTGAGTCCGCCGAGAGTGCAAAATCACCGGCAGTTCGTAACGCTTAGCGAATGTAAGCTGCTCAGATAACAGCCATTGCTGGCGCTCAATTAATGGCTCGTCCATATACTCATCCAGCCCGATCTCACCCACCGCCACTAATTTTACAGCATTCCCTTTTAGTAATTGTTCTAACCGGTCCAATGAATCCTGATGGTGAACGGCAACGTACAAAGGATGTAACCCCAACGCAGCGTAGACCATCGAAAATTGTCGGCTCAGGCTCAGAATACCGTCAAACATTTCAGCGCTGACCGCCGGCACAATAATTCGCTCAACCCCGGACTGAGCAGCCAAAGTCAGGCTCTCTTGTTCATGGGTTGTGAACGGCGGAAAATCAAAATGGCAGTGAGTATCGATAAAAACCGGGCACATATAACCTCTGATTATGGGCTCACCTGATCCAGCGGATTCTCTTTTGACTGAACGTTAATATCATTTTTAACCTTGGTTTTATGCATCTGTAGCAGCGAGCGACCAATGGTCGATAGGAAGTAACGAGCACAGCGTTTACCTAAATGATAATCCTTATTCAGCGAGCCGATACGGCTGCCTAAAGCATTGCTGGCCAGCGGATGAGGCGGAAAAATTTCAAGAATTTGAACCCCGTCAGGTGGATTTTCAATAAAGTGTTGAGTCCGGACGTAGCTGACTTCATGTTGGTTAAGAATGCGCAACATCTGTGGCCTTGAGCTTTCAGGAAACCAACGTTCCATACGCTTAACCCACGCCGGAGTATAATAAACCTGTGATGGCACGGTGCGAATCACCACAATGGTATCAGCCCCGCGACGGTATGCCTCTTCAACCGGAATAGCATCGCTGATGCCGCCGTCCATATAAGTCACGCCATCAAGCTCTACGCCGAAACGGTAAATACCCGGAATAGCGCTGGAAGCCTTAATCACCTCTAACCAGTTATCTTTTTTAGCCGGGAAATAGGTTGGCGTAAAATCATCACTTCGGCAGGCACACATCAAAAATTCACAGCCGCGATGCATACGCTGTTCGGCATAATCCATATTCAGCGGCATTTGCTCAAGGGTAGAATTCACCAGCCAATCTAAATCGATCAAGTTACCACCGCGCACAAAACGCAGCGGATTAAAAAACTGAGGGGAAGTGGTGTAGCGGACAATGACTCGGCGGGCATATCCCGGCTGGCCACAAATAAAGGCAGATAGATTCTGCGCTCCGGCAGAGGTTCCGATTAATAAATCAAACGGGTCAAACCCCATTCGTTGAAATTCATCTAAAACACCGGCAGTAAAAATGCCCCGCTGGCCGCCACCTTCACAAACCAGAGCTATTTTGCCCGGCCGGTAAGGTTTGTAAGCCAATGGTTCAATTCTACCCAGAGTAACAGGTACCCGATTTCCCAAACGTTACATCCTTAATGATCGATCCTTTTCTCACAGGATACCCTTTCTTGCTCCTTTCCGTAATCTTCTTGTAAAATTCCCGATAGCCAATCGCTGTTTCCTGCGAAATATTCATCTTCACTATCGGCTATTTCAGCCCACCATAAGCGCAAAGAACCTTTCCATTGTTTTAGTCTGCCAACAATAATGTCACTATTCATCATAATAACCTCCGGGTCAGACATTCGGTAAAGCAGTCACCTGCTTTACCGATTCGTCTTTTTATTTAGCCGCTTTCACAACCAGATCGTTTTTGACACTTTTAACGCCATCAACCAATTTGGCTATTTTCTCAGCCTGAACTGACTGAGCTTCTTTCTCTACGGTACCGCTTAATTTAACTACGCCATCACTGGTCTGAACCGTGATATGACGAGACGGGACGATTTTATCCGCTAACATTTTAGCTTTCACTTCACTGGTAATAGCCGAATCACCGACATATTCACCCAGCGAATCAGTTTTATCTTTCTGAACTTTCAGTTCGTTCTTGACGGATTTCACACCTTCAACCAGCTTGACTACGCCTTCAGCCTGCTCTGACTGTTCAGAGCTGCTGACAAAACCGGTTAATGTGACCACTCCGGCCGTTGTCGTGACTTTAATATCGGTGCTATGGATACTTTTCTCGTTCAGTAAGGCACTTTTCACTTTTGCAGTCACTGAGCTATCACCCATAAAGCCATCGACCTTTTTCATCGACTTATCAACTGATGTTCCGACTTTATCAACGGACTGATCAATGGATGTACTGACTTTCTCAACGGTGTTTTCAGCCTTAGTGGCTATTGTTTCTTCGGCGAATGCAGCACCGCTCATAACAACAGTACTTAACACTACGGCAATGACAGAACGTGCGAAGGGTACATTTTTCATTGATGGTTACCTTTAAAATTAAAAAGTAAAAGCGGAGAAGCACCGGTTTGTCTCTATGGTGCCTCCGCCAAGTCAACTAACCTGATACGGCGATTAGCTGTTTGACTATCTTGGTCTTGCAAATAACGGGCCAAAAAATTAACCAAATTAAAATCAATGAGTTATGAAAATTAATTTTTTATAAGCCGTAGAATCGTCGCCGATTGACGACAAAATTCAATATATTTACAACAATTCAATAACAAAACTTTTAACTGACTGAGATTATTGACATTGATGTGTCACTGATTGGCAACACCCGCTAAGCGTAATCCGCAGATAGTCTGTTTTAAATATAGGACAGTTGCAGGAAAAATGTGCTGAAGATCACAAGAATTTTATGCGTTATCGCTAGTGGTATAACGGCTGAAGAGATAGATAGGATAAATAGCAGGCATCGAGCCCGGATAAAAAAGGCCTGCCATGCAATGACAGACCTTTTTTAACTTACAGCACAGCCTAAATAACCATTAATGCTCGCGAGTTTTACGGAAAATAACATCAGGATAGCGTTCCTGAGTTAAATTCAGATTAACCATCGTCGGTGCAATATAACTCAGGTTATCACCGCCGTCTAAAGCGACGTTCAGTTCGTTCTTACGCTTAAACTCTTCCAGTTTTTTAGCGTCATCACATTCGATCCAGCGGGCGGTAGAAACGTTAACTGATTCGTAAATCGCTTCAACGTTATATTCGCTTTTCAGTCGGGCAACAACCACATCAAACTGTAGGATACCTACGGCACCTACAATCAAATCGTTATTAGCAATTGGGCGGAAGACCTGAACGGCGCCCTCTTCTGAAAGCTGAACCAATCCTTTTAACAGCTGCTTCTGCTTTAATGGATCGCGCAGACGAATGCGACGGAATAACTCAGGTGCAAAGTTAGGAATACCGGTGAATTTCATATCTTCACCCTGAGTAAAGGTATCACCGATCTGGATCGTACCGTGGTTATGCAACCCGATAATATCGCCCGGATAAGCCTCTTCAACGTGGGAACGATCTCCGGCCATAAAGGTTAATGCATCAGAAATAACCACGTCTTTACCTAGCCGAACCTGACGCAGCTTCATTCCTTTTTCATAAGTCCCCGATACCACGCGCATAAAAGCCACGCGGTCACGGTGCTTAGGATCCATATTGGCCTGAATTTTAAATACGAAGCCAGAGAACTTCTCTTCATCAGCAAATACTTCACGCACGTTTGTTTTACGCGGCATCGGTGACGGAGCCCAGTCAACTAAGCCATCCAGCATATGGTCTACACCAAAGTTTCCTAATGCAGTACCAAAAAATACCGGGCTTAATTCACCGGCTAAGAAGGTTTCCAGATCAAACTCATGGGAGGCGCCTTTAACCAGTTCCAACTCTTCGCGCAGTTGGGCTGCCAGGTCTTCACCCACGGCGATATCCAGCTCCGGGTTATCTAAACCTTTGACGATCCGAACTTCCTGAATGGTATGGCCTTTACCTGACTGATAAAGGTAGGTTTCATCTTTATACAGATGATAAACCCCTTTAAACAGCTTACCGCAGCCAATCGGCCAGGTAATTGGCGAGCACATGATCTTCAGCTCACGCTCAACCTCATCCATAACCTCCATCGGGTCACGAATTTCACGGTCCAACTTGTTCATAAAAGTCAGAATTGGCGTATCGCGTAAACGCGTAACTTCCATCAGTTTACGGGTACGATCTTCTACACCTTTAGCGGCATCAATAACCATCAGACAGCAGTCAACGGCGGTCAGCGTACGGTAGGTATCTTCGGAGAAGTCTTCGTGCCCCGGAGTATCCAGCAGGTTTATCAAACAGGATTTATACGGGAACTGCATCACCGAGGTGGTAATTGAGATACCACGCTGCTTTTCCATTTCCATCCAGTCAGATTTAGCATGCTGACTAGAACCACGGCCTTTTACCGTTCCTGCCGTTTGAATGGCATGTCCGAATAACAGGACTTTTTCAGTAATGGTGGTCTTACCCGCATCGGGGTGGGAAATTATCGCAAAAGTGCGTCGGCTCGCAATCTCAGCGGCTCTTGAGGTCTCTTTCATCTACAGTTCTCTGAAGGCACACAGGGTGTACAAAAGGAATAAACAATAATTGCCGGGAATTTTACACGCATGAGCGCGGAAAGGATAGGCGAACGGCCTTATGTTCTGGTAAATACGCAATAATCTGTAAATTAGAAATCTGACTAAAAATCAAATAATTCGCAATCAATATATTTACTTACTATATTAAAGAGGTATTTTGTCTATTCACCGCCGAGCTGAATATCGTATTCAGTAAGCGTGGATAATATTTAAATAAAAGTTTATTCATCAATAAGGTAAGGAGCATACAGGATGAAGATTGCAAAGGCACTCACCGCTTTATTTGGTGCTGTTATTATGACACTGGCAGTTGCAGGCTGTTCACCGACGGCAAAAACTGAAGGCACCGGCGGTTATATTGATGACTCAGTAGTCACCACCAAAGTAAAAGCTGCGCTGTTGGGTCAGAAGAGCATTCACTCAACGCAAATTACCGTAACAACGTTTAAAGGTCAGGTTCAGCTAAGCGGCTTTGTCAGATCGCAAGAAGAAGCTAAAGAAGCCACAGAAGTTGCCAAAAAAGTAGTAGGCGTACGTTCTGTTGATAACTCATTGTTAATCAAGTAAAAGCAAAAAAGGCGCTGATAACGTTAACGTTTTCGCGCCTTCCAGTTCTTTCTACTCGCCATCACTAATCAGAGCGTTAACGCCATTACAATGGCATCTTCCCGACCATTCACGCCCGGATAGTATCCTCTTCTGATCGTCACTTCATTAAAATCAAAAGACTCATACAGTGCGATAGCGCCTTTATTTGACGCTCTGACTTCAAGCCATAGTGTCATAACATCACGCTGTAACAGCTCATCAATCAAATGCTGTAGTAATTCACGACCAAGCCCCTTACGCTGATAGTCAGGATGTACTGCAATATTAAATAACGTGGCCTCATCTAACACCACTTGAGTAATAGCAAAAGCGGCAATCTGCCCGTCAACCTGCAATTTTAAATTGAGATAACGTTCACCCTGATTACTGTGCAGCGTTTTTTCTGTCCATGGAAATGCATGGCTGGCCAATTCTATTTGGTATACCTGCTCTAGATCACTCGGCGTGAGGGAAGAAATTATATTCATCGTGACAAATTTGCTGCCATAGTGCGCGTTTAGCGTCGGGGTTATCAGCCAGTTCATAAAGAGACGGGCTGGTTAAGGAAGGTAATTTAGCAATAGATACCGGTAGTTCAGGCTGCTCACTGAGCCCCATAAACCAAAATACACATCGGGTATCTTCCGGTATCATCATGGCCTGTTCGGGAGTCAGGCAATAAATTTGTTCCGGACTCAGCGAAATAGCCCGCAAAATATCCTGCAGTAGCGGTGACGTAAATGAAGGGGCTTTATCTGCCAACAGAATCACACGTACGTTATCCGGCAGAACAATCGCCACTTCGCCATGCAGCGCAGCCGGGCGCCGCAGTTGATACTGCCGGATCCCCATCTGTTCCAGTTGCCAGTCCCGCCGTGAAGTGGTCATGAATTCTCTGTCCGTTCCTGTCATTGATAATTTTTATAATTAACGCTGCTTTTGATAATGATTTAGCATTAAGCTGCGCTATGCTAACAAACCCGTCGAACATCCGCCACGAAAGCACTATAATTCCGCCCGAATAATTACTGAGGCATAGAGCATAGGTTGTTTTGCGTTACATCGGTATGCGTTTATTTCAGGATTATCAATATTCGATAAACCACCCGCTTAATTATGTTCCAGCAAAGCCTTAAAGCCTCTTTGCTTCACAGGAGAATGATATGTCTGCTTTTTGTCCGGCCAGCGAAGTAATACTACGCCACACTGACGAATTTACCGAACGTCGCGTACTATTTGCCGGCGACCTACAAGATGAACTGGCCAGCCAGTTTGAAGCTCAGGATGTTCGCGTCCACTGCTCCCAGTATCACCACTGGCGCCAGATTCACCGCGTACTCGGTGACAACGCACAGTTTGGTTTATTGCCTCAGCCTGAGCTGGTTAACGGCTGTGACACCTTGATCTATTACTGGCCTAAAAGTAAGCAAGAAGCTCAGTTTCAGCTCAGCTCATTGCTCAGCCAGTTACCGGTCGGCAGTGAAATGTTTATTGTCGGTGAAAACCGCAGCGGCGTTCGCAGTGCAGAAACCCTGCTGTCCGACTTCGGCGGAATTGCCAAAATAGACAGCGCCCGCCGCTGTAGCCTCTATCATTTCCGTTTAGACCATCAGGCACAGTTCAATCTGGCTGAGTGGTGGGATGAATATCAAATTGAAGATACCACGGTTAAAACGTTGCCGGGCGTATTCAGCCGGGACGACCTTGACTTAGGCAGCAAGCTTCTGCTTTCTGTGCTCGACACGGCCAAAGGCAAAGTACTTGACGTGGGCTGTGGTGCCGGCGTGTTATCTGCCGTTTTGGCTAAGTTAGCCCCAGAAATTGAATTAACCTTAAGTGATGTCAGCGCCAGTGCTATTGAATCCAGTAAAGCAACGCTGGAAGCCAATGGCCTGAAGGGCAACGTTATCGCCAGCGACGTATTCTCTGATGTCGAGGGTCGGTTTGACTTAATTATCTCGAATCCACCATTCCACGATGGGATGCAAACCAGCCTGACGGCGGCGGAAGCCCTGATTCGCGGAGCAACTAAGCACTTGCAGCTTGGCGGGCGATTGATCATTGTTGCTAACGCCTTCCTGCCGTATCCGGATATTCTGGATGCCACCTTCGGCAGCCATGAAGTTCTGGCTCATACCGGACGATTTAAAGTTTATCAGGCAATACACGCACGCCCGACTTATGCACCTAAGGGTAAAAAGCATAAAAATAAGCGTTGATAGTCAGTCATCGGCGGGTTTCAATTAGAATGATTCAACGCTGAGCTTTGCGTTTAAACTAAAATGGCCGGCATTAAATGCCGGCCATTTCTATTTCATCACGACTGAACTGTAGGGTACAGACGGTGATTAGCTACGAACGGCAATAACTTCGATTTCGACTTTAGCATCTTTCGGTAAGCGGGCGACTTCAACGCAAGAACGAGCAGGGAACGGTGCGTTATGTTCAGTGAAGAAGGCTTCATAAGCGGCATTCACCGTACCGAAATCATTCAGATCTTTAACAAATACGGTTGTTTTAACAATATCAGCCACTTTCAGGCCAGCAGCTTCAACAATCGCTCTCACATTTTCTAACGACTGGCGCGCCTGAGCTGCCACATCAGCAGGGAACTCACCGGTCTTAGGATCAATAGGAAGCTGGCCAGAGGTAATGATCATGCTACCCAGATCTACGCCCTGAACATAAGGGCCGATTGCTGCTGGTGCTTTGTCAGTATTAATAATACGGGACATGAATTCTCCTTTATTTTTTAATGTATATTAGATAGATCGCGCCCGCTATTATAGAGCGCTTATTGAAAGATGCACTATAAGCCTGCATACAAAGCGTAGAAAATAATGATATTCGTCTATGATTATGCAGAAAATTCAGTCATATAATCTCCACTGCTACCTCGGCTTGGCGCAGCGATATATCCCCAACCAACAAATAAATCTAAAACCGACAGGCCTGTCGGTTAAAACTCAGTGAGTTTATTCCCGGACCCATATAGAATATAAAACGGCATTTCATTTTAAATAGGAGTCGTCATGATTATCGGTAATATCCACCATCTGGAACTTGTCCCTTACCTTCCGACAAAGCTGAAACAAGCTATTGAGTACGTTAAGAAAAATATCACTCAAGACACCCCGTTAGGTAAGCACGATATCGAAGGGAATAACGTATTCGTTTTAGTGTCTAATGACAGTACCGAAGCCTTTGAAAAGCGCCGGGCTGAATACCATGAACGCTATCTAGATATTCAAATCGTGTTAAAAGGTCAGGAAGGAATGACATTCAGTAACCTACCTGCCGGTGAGCCAACGGACAACTGGCTGGCGGATAAAGATATCGCCTTTTTGCCTGCCGGTGAGCAAGAACAGCAAGTGATTCTTCAGGAAGGTGACTTTGTTGTTTTCTATCCGGGGGAAGTTCACAAACCGTTATGTGCTGTCGGTGAACCGGCCCACGTCCGTAAAGCCGTAGTCAAAATGCTGGTCAGCCAACTATAGCAATACTGATTGCTGATGGGATTTCATCTCCATTCGGCTAAACCCGAATGGAGCTTTTAATCATCACTAGCCTAAGGTGGCAACCATCACCGCTTTAATGGTGTGCATACGGTTTTCAGCCTGATCAAACACAATGCTATGGCCTGACTCAAACACATCATCAGTCACTTCCATTCCACCCTGTAAGCCATACTGCTGGGCCATTTGCTTACCCATTACAGTGTTATCATCATGAAATGCCGGCAGGCAGTGCAGGAATTTCACCTGCGGATTTTGGGTCAGTTCGATCATTGCCTGATTAACCTGATAAGACTTCAGTAAGGCAATTCGCTCTTTCCAAACCTCTTTGGGTTCTCCCATTGAGACCCAAACGTCGGTATACAAGTAATCAACGCCGTTGACGCCTTGAGCGACATCTTCGGTTAGCGTTAGCTTAGCGCCGGTGACTGTGGCAACCTGTTGGCAGTGGGAAACCAGAGCAGCATCAGGCCAGCAAGCCTTAGGTGCAACTAAGCGTAAATCGATCCCCATCAGGGCGGCTCCTTCAAGTAAAGAGTTCCCCATGTTATTACGCGCATCACCTAAATAGGCCAGCGTCATCTCAGACAGATCTTTACCCGGCAAATGTTCCTGCATCGTCAGTAAGTCAGCCAAAATTTGCGTCGGATGAAATTCGTTGGTCAGACCGTTCCATACCGGAACCCCCGAATATTCAGCTAAAGTCTCTACGATTGTTTGGCCAAATCCGCGATACTGAATACCGTCATACATGCGACCTAATACCCGAGCAGTATCCTTAATCGACTCTTTATGTCCGATCTGGCTACCGCTTGGACCTAAATAGGTCACTCTGGCGCCCTGATCAAAGGCCGCTACTTCAAAGGCGCAGCGAGTGCGGGTAGAGTCTTTTTCAAAGATAAGAGCAATATTTTTACCGGTTAATCGCGGTTGCTCACACCCGCTTTTCTTATCTTTTTTTAATTTAGCCGCTAATGTAAGTAATGCAGATATTTCATTTGGTTTAAAATCAAGTAACCGAAGTAGATGACGCTGAAAGAACTGAGGCATATGCATGTCTCCTGAATGCCGATTAAATTGAATATTAACTCAATTTACATGAATTAATATTCACACTCAACCTTACTAAAAAGAAATCTTTAGCTTTAGAGTGGAGCTACTGGTTGCACTGTGTGAGAATACCGTTAATTAACTATCATAAGTGAGACAAATATCATGCCTAATGACGAGCTAAATGCCCTGCTAGACGAACAACGTGAAGAAACCCGCCTGATTATTGAAGAGTTACTGGAAGACGGTAGCGATCCTGATGCGCTGTATGCCATCGAACATCACCTTTCTTCCGAAGATTTCAACATGCTGGAAAAAGCAGCGGTAGAAGCATTTAAGCTAGGTTATGAAGTGACTGACCCTGAAGAGCTTGAAGTTGAAGAAGGGCTGGTGGTCATGTGCTGTGATGTGATCAGCGAAGTCGGCCTGAACGTCGACGTTATCGATAAACAGGTTGAGCAATTAATTCGTTTAGCCGATCGCTTTGAAATCAATTACGACGGCTGGGGTACCTATTTTGAAGATCCTAACGGCAGTGATGATGACGAAGATGAAGACGGTGATGACGAATCGCAGGATCAGGACGATAACGGAACCCGCCATTAATTTTCATTAAATTGAGGTTGATAGCATGGCCAGACAAAATATGCGCTACATTGCCCTGCCGAGCGGAGATGACGTTCCGGTCTTTGGTCAAGGCACTTGGTTTATGGGAGAGCGTAGCTCCGACATTCCACGGGAAATATATACCTTACAGCAGGGTATCGAACGGGGATTATCTCTAATCGATACGGCAGAAATGTACGCTGACGGTGGTGCTGAGGAAGTCGTCGGCGCTGCCATCAAAGGGCGGCGTGATGATGTATTTTTGGTGAGCAAAGTGCTCCCCGGAAATGCCAGCTTAAAGGGAACGGTGGCGGCCTGTGAAGCCAGCTTAAAGCGTCTGGATACTCATTATATCGACCTCTATTTACTCCATTGGCGCGGCAATATTCCGTTAGAAGAGACGGTCGAAGCCATGGAGAATTTAGTTGAGCAGGGGAAAATTGGTCAATGGGGAGTCAGTAACTTCGACGTCAGCGACTTAGAAGAACTGCTAACCATCGTCGATAATGAGCAACTGACCACTAATCAGGTGTTGTATAACCTCTCACGCCGCGGCATTGAGTACGATATGTTGCCCTGGAGCAGAAGCAATAGCCTGCCGATTATGGCCTATTCGCCGATTGAGCAAGGCCGCCTGTTAGAGCACCCTGCCCTGACTGAAGTCGCGAAACGCCATCATGCCACACCGGCTCAGATAGCGCTGGCTTGGGTAATGCGCGATCACAACGTGATAACCATTCCAAAAGCTTCAACCATTGAGCATATGCAAGAAAATATCGGCAGTTTAGCCATTACGTTACAGCATGAAGATTACCTTACGTTAGACGCTGCATTCCCACCCCCTCAGCGTAAAACACCGCTGGAAATGCTCTGACCGTATTAAAACAAAGTGGGTAAGCTGTTGATACATTTTATCCACTTTGTCATTATTTCAACTGGTTTAAATTCTATTTATTTATTTACATCACCATCTTTATTATATAAATCATTTAATTAAACATATCTTCTGGGTAAATGCTTATTCTAAGGGCCAATTCAACATAGAAATGCCCGTTTAAGCCAATCATCATTTCTCAAAGGTTGAATATCAGTAGTTGCGTTAATGATTAAATCAATTAATATCGTGGAATCGTTTAATAGAAGTTATCTCCATATTCAGTAAGGATGCATATGAGAAGACTGCCGATTTATCTCGTGCTGGACACTTCCGGCTCGATGACTGGTGAGCCCATTGAAGCCGTAAAAAATGGTGTTCAGACGTTGTTATCAACGCTACGTCAAGATCCCTACGCATTAGAAACCGCTTATTTATCCGTCATCACTTTTGATTCTTCTGCCCGTCAAGTTACTCCACTCACTGAACTACTTAATTTTAAAGCCCCTGACTTAGTTGCCACCGGCACCACTGCGTTCGGTGAAGCGCTGTCACTATTGGGCAGTAGCATTGAGAGTGAAGTACAAAAAACTACGGCAGAAATTAAAGGTGACTGGCGTCCGCTGGTGTTTATTATGACCGACGGCGCACCTACCGATGACTGGCGTAAAGGCTTAGCTGACTTCAAAAAAGCCCGTACCGGCGTAGTCGTTGCCTGTGCCGCCGGCCAACATGCTGACACTTCAGTTCTGCAAGATGTCACTGAAGTTGTACTCCAACTCGATACTGCCGATTCGAACTCAATTAAAGCCTTCTTTAAATGGGTTTCAGCCAGTATTTCCGTTGGCAGTCAAAAGATCGACTCAGGGCAAAAAGAAGTGACAGGCCTGAGTGATTTACCACCACCCCCACCAGAAGTTAACGTTGTACTTTAAAGGAATTAAGGAGAAGTTATGGCTGTTAGTTTAAGCAAAGGACAAGGCGTCAGTCTTAAAAAGAACGAGCACGATCTGTCTACCGTGACAATTGGCTTAGGCTGGGACATCAATGAAGAGAAAAAAGGATTTTTCAGTAGCCTGTTGGGCGGAAAAAGCGAAGAGTACGATTTAGACGTAGCCGCTTTTTTATGTGATGAGAACGGTAAAGTAAAAGATCTGGGTAATGAAAGTGACGGCCGCCCGACGCTGGTCAACGGCGATATCATTTTCTTTAACAGCCAAAAGCATAAATCTGGCCAAATCTGGTTAACCGGCGACAACCGTACCGGCGAAGGTGATGGTGATGACGAGCAAATTATCGTTAAGCTAAACACCCTTGGCGCAGAATATGCCAAAATTATTTTCATCGTGCAGATCTATAATGGTCAGCAGTTGAAGCAGAACTTCGGCAAAGTTAAAAATGCCTACATTCGTGCAGTTGATGCCAAGAATGTTGAAATGGCACGTTTTAACCTGTCCGGCGGTGCGGCGTATGCCGACCAATGTTCACTGCTGTTTGCTGAATTAGTCAGAGAAGAAGGCGGCTGGAAGCTTAATGCTATCGGCGAACCATCACCGTCAGACAGCTTCGTATCTTATCTGAAGGATTACGTTTAATGAGAAGGCTACCCGTCTATATTTTGCTGGATACATCAGGCTCAATGCGAGGGGAGCCTATTCATTCGGTTAATGTCGGTATTCAGGCCATGCTCAATGCACTAAAGCAAGATCCCTATGCTTTAGAGAGCGTACATATTTCGATTATTACCTTCGATAACGAAGCCCGGGAATATGTACCGCTTACCGCACTTGAAAACTTCCAGTTTACCGATATAGAAGTCCCCAGCGCAGGCGGGACCTTTATGGGCGCAGCCCTTGAATTATTGATTGAATGCGTAGATCGCGATGTAAAACGTTCGACAGAAGATCAAAAGGGAGACTGGCGGCCGCTGGTTTTCCTGATGACCGACGGTAGTCCGTCTGACGTCCATGCTTATACCCAGGCTATTCAACAAATCAAGAAACGCCCGTTTGGTTCTATTATTGCCTGTGCGGCGGGACCTAAAGCTAAGCATGAACATTTGACCCAGCTAACCGATCAGGTGGTTTCTCTCGATACGTTAGATTCCGTTGCCTTTTCAAGCTTCTTCAAATGGGTCTCTGCCAGCGTGTCCGTCGGAAGCAGCAGCGCAGGAATTGCTGAAACACAAAGCACCCTACCGCCTCCGCCGCCGGAAATTCAGCTAGTATTATGACCGAACGGCAAAGCTCATGTCATATTGAGCTTTGCCGTTTCTATTTCCCGTACTCCGCCTATGTTGAATACCGTTTTATCTCTTTTTTTAACTAAGGATCATTCAAGCTATCGATGGCCTTTAGTTAAAAATCGCCCTCAATTGACACAAAGGATTTTGTTATGAGAAGACTGCCCATTTTTTTCGTTCTCGATTGTTCAGAGTCAATGATCGGAGAAAATCTAAAAAAATTAAATGATGGTTTGCAAATGATCATCAGCGATCTAAAGCGAGATCCTCACGCACTGGAAACCGTCTATATTTCTGTCATTGCCTTTGCCGGGGTAGCAAAAACCATCGCGCCTCTGGTTGAGGTCGTGTCATTTTATCCGCCAAGGCTTCCTTTAGGCGGCGGTACCAATCTCGGCGGCGCATTGGATGAACTGGCCAGCCAAATCGATCGTAATGTGATTAAAACCACCGCCGACCGCAAAGGCGACTGGAAGCCCATTGTTTACCTGCTTACTGACGGTCGCCCGACTGACGATTACACCGCCGCCGTTAAACGCTGGAAAGAACAGCACGCCAAAAAAGCCAATTTGATTGCCATCGGCCTCGGCCTGTCGGCTGATTTAAATATTTTAAGGCAGCTAACGGATAACGTTCTGCTGTTTGAAGACACCAGCGAAGGTGACTTTACCAAGTTTGTGAAATGGATTACTGCGTCAGTGGTTGCCCATAGCCGAAGCGTCGGAGATGAACCACCGCCATTATTAGCAAAGACGGATCAAATCGTCCGCCTGGCTAAAGACGAAGTCGCCCGCGCCTATGATGATAGCTGCGTCACGCTGGTCGGCCGCTGTAATAAAACCCGCCGCCCTTATCTGATTAAATACGAACGCCCGAATGTTAATCTTTCATCGCTGAATTTTAAGGTAAATCTAAACCGGTTTAACTTAACCGGCTGCTTCCCGATAGATGAGGATTATTTTTCATGGAGTGACAACTCGGTGTCGGCATTACAGGTCAATACCTCAGAGCTGGAAGGCGTGCCGGGCTGCCCGCACTGTGGGAATTCAACCGCCTTTGCCGTTTGTGGCTGTGGAAAACTGGTTTGCGTTAATGGTCCGGAAGAAGTGAACTGCCCGTGGTGTCAGAAAAACATCCAGTTCAGAGACAATGGCGGTGACTACGATTTTGATGTGAGCAGAGGAAAAGGTTAATGATAAAAAAAGCTAACAATACCCGATCGCTGCTTAACGCTGCATTGGCACGCCTGATGCCACAGCTATCAGAGCTTGAATTAAGAAGCCTGACGGAACGGCAGGATCTTCAGCAAATTGCCGAACAGTTTATCCTGAGCCTGAGTGAAAAAATCGAACCGTTAAATACATCCTCTTATTTAGATGTTAAAACAACGCCGGATAATGAATCGACGTCATGGGAAATACCGGTTGAACACCATGAGCCGTTATCCGACGTTACTAAAATACCGGCTGCCGCTTTGCCCCTAAAACCGGGACAGATTCCGACGCAGTCACTGACTCCGGCCATCGCACCAAAGGAAGCCCTTATGCTAAAAGCCAACTTTAACTTTGCCAATGCACGGGTCGGGGCAGCCTATTTATCCAAAATTGAATCGTCCTGCCATACCGGTGAGCAGGTGACTATTCAGGAAATTAAATTTAGCCAAGATATTGGCATCACCTTTAATCCTGAAACCCAGGAACTGTCCGGCACGCCAACGACTGACGGTGACTATCGCCTGTTTATTAAATGGACCACTGACGGAAAAGCCTCACATTCAGCAGAGGTACCGATCATTGTCAATCCGGATCCCCGTAGCCTGTGGAAAATTATCGAACCGCCGGCGGATGATAAGTATTTTAAAACCAATACCGACAATCAGATAATTAACGAAAATGGCGTCAGAATTGTGGCAGCCAGCCGCAGAGGACGCTCCCATGAACACGTAGGTACATTCAGAGATGATGATTTCTTCATTGCCCACGATGCCGACAGTGACTGGAGCATCATGATCGTCGCCGACGGTGCGGGCAGCGCACTCAACTCCCGTCAGGGCGCAAAGATTGCCTCAGAAACTGCCGGTAACCATCTCAGCAAACAAATGAAAGGTGAGCTCGGGCAGACGCTCAAGGCGCTGGTTCAGGACTGGCAGCCTGAGTCGCAAAAGCAGGTCGGCCCGCTGTTCTCTGAGTTATATAAAAATGCCGCTACGCTGGCAGTCAAAGCGATAGAGATTGAAGCCATTAATATGGCGCAAACGACCAAGTCTTACTCCACTACCCTGCTGGCAACCGTCTCAATCCGTTTTGGTGATGAGCTATTTGCCGCCGCATTCTGGATGGGCGATGGGGCAATTGCCGCTTACGGCCCTGTGGGTAAAGTACGCTTACTGGGTACACCGGATAGCGGAGAATACGCCGGCCAAACGCGTTTTCTTGATAATGATGCGATCAATGACAGTAGCTTTAATAACCGCATAATGATTGGTAAATGGAAAGATATTACCCACCTTATTCTGATGACCGATGGTGTATCAGATCCCTATTTTGAAACGGATAACGGCCTGCTCTGTGCCGAAAAATGGGATAACTTAGTTAATGAAATTCTGCCTTACCTTCAGCCTGATGAAGCCGCAGAGAAACTAACGGATTGGTTGAGCTTCTTCTCTCCGGGCAATCACGACGACCGCACTATAGCTATCAGTTGGTAATAGCGATGTCGCTTGGGTAACGGATAACTTGAAACATGCCGGGTAATGCAGAAAGGATAGATTAACAATGACAAATATTATCACGTGTAAAACGGTCGATGATAAAACCGTACAGTATGTCGACAAAATCATCGGCTCCGGAGCCATGAAGGATGTCTATTTTTCGCCTGATAAATCTTACGTGGTGGCCTTCTATAAAACCCCGCAGGATGCACAGGCCAGAGATCGAATTCAGATGATCACCGGCCGGTTTAAACAAAGCATTTTTGAACAGGCCGGCGGGGAATATTGGAAAGACTTATTCTGCTGGCCGACGGATATGATTGAACATGAAGGTAAGCTGGGGATTGTCGTCCCGACTTATCAGAATCATTTCTTCTTTAAATATGGTTCTAAGAATAATGACTTCTTGTCCATCAAAGGACGCGAAAAAGAAGGCAAATGGTTTGCCAGCGCCAATAATCAGAATAAATTCCTCGACCCGCGTGAGCGGGGCGACACCCTCAGCTATCTTAAGGTCTGTATTCTGTTAAGTCGCGCAGTACGACGTATGCACGCTGCCGGGCTCTGTCATAGTGACCTGAGCTATAAAAACGTCCTGATTGACCCTGAACAGGGCCACGCCTGCGTGATTGATATTGATGGCTTAGTGGTACCGGGTAAATACCCGCCTGACGTGGTCGGCACGCCTGACTTTATTGCTCCGGAAGTGGTTAAAACCAGCCATCTGCCTAAAGATGATAAAAATCGCTTTCTGCCCAGCATATCGACGGATCGCCATGCGCTGTCCGTACTAATCTATATGTATCTGTTTTACCGCCACCCGCTGCGCGGTGGGAAGATCCACGATATTGACGATGAACTGCGTGATGAATCGCTGTCTATGGGTGAAAAAGCGCTGTTTATTGAGCACCCGACTGACCACAGCAATGCGGTAAAACTCAATCAGGTCAGGGCTTCATCGCTCCCTTGGGCCGATACCAATAAGATCCCTTATACCGTAATGGGGCCTTACCTGTCAGCCCTGTTTGAAAAGGCCTTTATCACCGGCCTGCATGAACCATCAAAGCGGCCAACCGCAGATGAATGGGAAACGGCGCTGGTCAAAACGGTTGATCTGATTCAACCTTGCCAGAACGCGGCCTGTGAACAAAAATGGTACGTTTTCTCCGGTAAAACTCAGCCGGTCTGCCCTTATTGTGCTACCCCTTATAAAGGGAAATTGCCGATCCTTAACCTCTATTCATCGCGTAAAGAAGGCTCCTATCGCCCTGACGATCACCGTTTGATGGTCTGGACCGGCCAATCGCTTTATCAATGGCACGTTAATCGCCTGATAGCACCGAATGAGCGAACCACCGATGAACAAAAGAAACGGGTTGGCTACTTCCAGTTCCATAACGGCCAGTGGTGGCTGGTGAACGAAGGTATTAAAGACTTATTGGTACTACCGGATAAACGCCAAATCGCCGTTGGCGATAAGCTAGAGCTCACCGACGGACTACAGTTTGTACTCTCAACTGAAGAAGGTGGCAGACTGGTTGTCGTGCAAATGGTTGATAATTAATAGCGTCTTTACCCGCTGAAAATAAAAAGGCCGCGAATATCATTCGCGGCCTTTTTAAAATTTAAAGCTAATCAAACAATGATTAGATATTAACGCCATACTGAACGGCTAAAGCACCTAAGCCACCGGCAAAACCTTGGCCGATTGCTTTGAATTTCCACTCTGTACCATGCTTGTACAGTTCACCGAAAATCATCGCGGTTTCAGTTGAAGCATCTTCACTCAGGTCAAAACGGGCAATTTCTTGGTTGCCATCGTTATTAACAACGCGCATAAAAGCTGAAGTGACCATACCAAAGTTCTGCTTCAGTTTTTCTGCTTCATGAATGGTTACGGCGAAAACCAGTTTCTTCACGTCTTCTGGGATCTTAGCCAGTGTAATCAGCACTTTTTCATCGTCGCCGTCGCCTTCGCCAGTGCGGTTATCGCCCTGATGAACAACAGAACCACACGGGCTGGTTTTATTGTTGAAGAAAATAAAACCAGAATCGCTAATAACTTTACCCGCTTCATTAACCATAAATACTGACGCATCCAGATCGAAGTCTGCACCGTCAGTAACACGCGTATCCCAACCTAAGCCAACCATCGCTTGGGTCATTGTTGGAGCTTCTTTAGTTAAAGAGACGTTGCCGCCTTTGCTTAATGATACTGCCATGGTGTTTGATTCCTATACGTTGAGTAAGATGTTACAAAATGGGCAGCCTAAGCTGCCCATATTTTAATTAACCAACACTAATACCATATTGGGTTGCCATTGCGGCCAGACCGCCGACATAACCTTGGCCTACAGCGCGAAATTTCCACTCTGCACCGTGTCTATACAGCTCACCGAAAATCATTGCTGTTTCGGTTGATGCATCTTCACTCAGGTCATAACGTGCAATTTCAATATTGCTTAATTCGTTAACCACGCGGATAAACGCATTAGCTACCTGACCGAAATTCTGGCGGCGGGCTTCAGCATCGTGAATAGTCACGGTAAAGACCACTTTCTCCACGTCTGCCGGAATAGAGGCCAGATTGATCTTTAAAGACTCATCATCGCCATCGCCGTCACCGGTACGGTTATCGCCGGTATGTTCTACAGAACCACAGTTAGACTTGAGGTTGTTGTAGAAAATAAAATCGTTATCACCACGGACTTTACCGTTGGCAGATAATAAAAATGCGGAAGCGTCTAAGTCAAAATCAACGCCATCGGTAGAACGGTCATCCCATCCTAGACCAATGAGTACACGAGTCATTTGAGGATCGGCTTTACTTAATGATACGTTTCCGCCTTTCGATAAACTAACACCCATTACTTGCTCCTTTAATTAATTTAGCGTGTGTAATTAAGATACAGACTCTGAATCACTTTCTTCTTTTTCAGGCCAGATTAAACTTGCCAATACTCCAAGCGCTAACATGCCTAATACAATGTATAGACTTGTCGTCGGATCTATTGAATATCCATGTCCGAACAGGTGCCCTGATGCATTCAATGCCAGCTTTGCTGCAATAAAGAATAACAGTGCAATAATTGCTTTTTCCAGATGCACTAAGTACTGCTTCATGGCTTCCAGAACAAAGTACAATGTACGCAGGCCCAGAATAGCAAACATCATCGCACTATAAACAATCAGCGGTTCCCGGCTAACGGCGATTACCGCAGGCACTGAGTCAAATGCAAACATCACATCACTTAACTCAATCACCACCACGCACAAAAACAGCGGCGTAGCGTAAAACATACCTTTACCAATTTTACCGACCAGGTCGGCATTTTCAGGCTTAGCTAACTCAGTATCCAGCTCTTTCTGATTGAGTAAGAAACGGTTGCCCGCCAGCTTTGGATAAGACGGAAACATCTTTTTCGCCAGGCGATAAGCAAAATGAGATGAGTAATCTTCAATTTCATCATCATCTCCGCCACTGCGAAGCATCATCACGCCGGTAAAGGCTACGATGGCAGCAAACAGCATTTCTACCCATGGGCCCAGAACCAGCAGACCGGTACCGATAACCACAAAGATTGCTCTAAAGACTATCGCACCAATAATTCCCCAGTACAGCAGGCGGTGACGATAGGCGTCAGGTACAGCAAACCATGAGAATATAGCCATCATAACGAACAGGTTATCAACGGAAAGTGCTTTTTCTAGCACATAGCCCGTGATGTAAAGACTTGCAACACTCTGCCCGTGATGGATATACAAATAACCACCAAATACCAGCGCGGCAGCAACCCAGAACAGTGACCAAAGAACGGCACTCTTCAGACTCAATACTGAGTCTTTGCGGTGTGCGTACAAGTCGATAAAAATAGCGGCTAACGCAATACCAATAAAGACTAAGACTGTCTCAATAGGGAAGCCTAATGGCGTTGTTTCCATTCTAATCAATTACCTTCAAATTTATAGGATTACAGACCAAAATCACTCGGGTCCAGATTCAACTCTTTTGCCATTTGTCTGACGACTTTTTGCTCTGACTCGTCGAAGTTACCATCGCTGGCACCTACGGCAATACAGACTCGAATCATCAAACGCGCGGCATCAACGTTATTACGTAGTTTACCTACGGTTTTCAATGCTTCAGCTTCACCAATGGAATGGTCAAACTCAAAGCTCGATACGGTTTTATTAAAAAAGGCAATCACATCGGCCATATCAAAAACCTTCAGTTCATCCGAGTTTTTGATAAAAGTAGCCATTTTCTGCTTTTCTTCACTGCTGACACTGCCATCTGCGGCGGCGACTAAAGCACAGCCGGCAACGGTTGCTTCCATAAAAGCGCGGTTTTTAAATTTACCGATCTCTTTAGTCAGTGTCTCTTTACCTGCCAGAATGGCAGCTTTTAATTTATCTAACATGTTAATCTCTCCGTTATTTTGAACCAGCGGACCAGCGAAACCCCCAGCGGAAGGCATTATCCATATCCTTATGCCCGCTGAAATATTGATTAATTCGTTCAATGCTGATTGCACCATTGTTGTTGACAAGGCGGGCAATCGCACACATACCATTTCTGTTCTGACCTTCCGTCAAACGGGTTTCAATCGGCCCTTGCCCCGGCATGTGAATAGTCACAACGCCATCCGTTTGAGCCCAATTAGGTACCCCTTTATAAATAAAGGCAAAGACTAAAACTTCGTCGATATTCTTCCATTGCGAACCGTTGATATGCAGCCATTCACCATCGGTTACGGCGCCGGTTCTGTCATCGCCCTGTAATTCTATATATGGGGGCGAATTAAAAGAACCAAAGGTGTTGCCCAGCGCCTGTATCACGCCCTGCTCACCATTTTTCAATCGGACAAACACCCCCAGATCCAAATCAATCGCCTTATTTGAACCTAACAGATTGTTTAAAAAGCCTTTACTCTCAACTTTCTGGTTCCAGTTTAGGTTAACCCGAATCAGGCCGAAGTCATCTTTCTTGTTAAGATTAACTCTAGGGCTTTCTTTAGTTAATGAAATTTTACTTAAGTTTACAGAAGGTTGGCTTGATGGTGCCGCCGGCGTTGGTGGTACTGGCGTCGGTGCCGGTGCCGCGGCAGGCTCATCATCATTCACCTCTACGCCAAAATGCTCTGCTAACGGCTTTAAGCCACCGTTAAAACCCTGAGCAATAAAGCGGAATTTCCATTCATTATTACGGCGATATAGCTCACCTAAAATAAGTGCAGCCTCCGAGCGACCGGCCATTTCAACATTACTGGCAATCATCACTTCATTATTCGACTCAACCTGCACAGCCAGCTTATTCAAAACCTGAATGGTATCGTTCTTATCACAGGTCAGCGCAAAAGAGATTTTCTGAACGGCGGCTTTGACTTTTTGCAAGTTCACTTCAAAAACTGAGGTTAGCCCTTCTTCAACTAAGCTAACACTGCCGTCATCATTGGTTTTCTGGCCGTAAAAAACCATATCAGCATCGCCAGACACTTTGCCATTGTCATACAGACGATAGGCAGAAACGTCAGCGGCTTTGCCTGAGATAATTTTAATTCTTAACGTCGACGATGGGACGGAAGCATTGCCTCCTGCAACTAGTTCTTTCACTGAGAGAGCTCCGATTTAATTTGTGGGATCATATCTTTGACCGTGCGGCCATTAATAGCCGTACCGTGGGCTTTAAAGGTCCAGTCACCGTTATTACGGCTAAGTGAAGCAATAAATACGCCGGTGTGCTCGCCTTGTTCAGTCAGGTTATAACGCACCAACTCTTTACCACTGGAATCAACCACGCGACAGAATGCATTAGCGACTTTATTAAAATTCTGGCCTCTGAAGCTATTTACGGTAAAAGCCAGCGTACTGACATTGGCCGGAAGCTGGTTAAGATTCACGGTAATAACCTCATCATCGCCATCACCTTCACCGGTCAAATTGTCACCGTGGTGAATAACTGAACGACATTTAGACTTGAGCCTCATAAACCACACGTTCTCAAGTAACTGATTATTGGCATCAAGCAAAATACAGGAAGCGTCCAGATCGATGCTGCCGGAACCGGCCAGTTTACCAAAGAAACCTTTGGCCTCTGACTTCACCGGATCCCAGCCCAAACCGATATCAACCTTGGATAACGCAGAAGACATTTTAGTCAGGGATACCGACTGGCGCTTCGTTAATGACACCTTCCCTGACGGACTCACTGCTGGAGAAGGCGAAGTGACCGCTGCGGGTGCTGGTGCTGGTGCTGGTGCAGCATCATCTTCTACTTCAATACCAAAGTGTTCTGCCAATGGTTTTAAACCACCGTTAAAGCCCTGGGCAATAAAACGAAACTTCCATTCATCATTGCGGCGATATAGCTCCCCCAAAATTAACGCGGCTTCGCTGCGGCCGGTCAGTTCCATACTGGCCGTGATAAGGCATTGGCTGCCATTATCAACCTGTACAGAAAGCTGATTAAGGGATTGAATTGTTTCGTTCTTGTCACAGGTAAGCGCAAAGGCAATCTTTTTGACTGCGGCTTTGACTTTAGCTAAATCAACTTCAAACACGGACGTTAGCCCTTCTTCAATCAGGCTAATACTCAAATCATCATTGGTTTTTTGACCGTAAAAAACCATATCCGCATCACCAGATACTTTTTCATTATCATAGAGACTATAGGCTGAGATGTCGGCGGCTTTGCCGGAGATGATCTTAATTTTTAACACAGAGGACGGAACTGAAGCATTTCCTCCTGCAACTAATTCTTTCACTGATAGCGCTCCGATATAATTTGATAACCATAGCGTCCGTAATCAATTATCGCTATGTTCAGTGTTACAAATTGCCATGCTTACAGATAACATCAAAAAAACCTAGCGTTTGGCATCAGAATCCGTGCTAAGTAGGCATTCAGATTATCTGTTACATCACAGTTTGAATGATCGTTGATTTCAAACTTTATGACACATTATGTTAACACACTAATATATATTTTTTATGACAGCGGGAGGGTTTTGAACCCAATATTAAACTGATAAACCAGCCATTTAATAAGGGATTGGTATATTAACCCACTGAAATCTTACTTTATTTATCAGCGTCCGCTGACAACCAAATGAATTATATAACAAATTCAATATGGTCTCGATAAACCACACATTATCTATCTCAAGCTAACTTACTAATAAATCAACAAAAAAACGCCTTAACAACCCAATAAATTTAATGATTATCATCAAGTTACAAACTAGCACAGTTTGGACTACAAAAATCACAATAAATTCATTTTAATAAATAAAAATACTATTCTCGTCATCTTACTCATAAAAGTGGAAGTTTTCGCTATTAGCATAATGATATACTCTCATCTCAGCACCAATAATTATCCCATAAACGTCTAACAATATAATTCAGAAGTAATAAGGAAACACCTCATGTTGCTGTTTACAGAAGGATTATCCTCTCAAAGAGAGATAATTTCCGGAATTAAGTCGCTCTTCCCTTCCCTATTTATTGTTTCTACCCACTCCCAAGAGCGACCAGAAATTCATGAGTTTTCTGATATTACTGAAGCTGAACCTAAAGATGTTGATGAACGACTGAATTTTTTACGCGATATTGTTGACAAATATGGTATAAAGCTGCTCCACGCAGGCAAACATACATTATGGTATGAGGCTCATCGTAGCCTGATTGAATCCTTAGGCGTTACGCTGGTGACCGGCGTATCAGATGTCGAAATGTTCGATATTGCCGATAGTAAAATTCGGTTTGCACGCCTGATGGAACAATACCGTCTTCCCGTCGTTCCTTCGATTGAAATTACCAGCGCCAGCCAGCTAGAAGATGAGCTTAAATCCCGCCCGTTTGGCCATGACACGTTATATTGCGTAAAACCGGTTAAAGGCATTTACGGCATGGGTTTCTGGAAGCTTTCTGACGAAGTTCCGCCTGCGCGCTGTTTTTACGATACCGATTCACGCATGGCAAATACCGGCGTGTTTCTGCATGCGATGAAACTCAACGAAGATTTTAAGCCACTGGTATTGATGCCCTATTTAGACGGACCTGAACGCTCTGTTGATATGGTTGTCAAAAACGGAAACGTCGTTAAAGCAGTAGCCCGAGTCAAAAAAGGTTCTTACCAAACGTTTGAAAGCCAAGGCCCGGCTATTGACTTAGCCACTGCCTGTGCATCAGTACTTAAAGCGGACGGTATCGTCAACGTACAGACGCGTAATGCACCCGACGGCAGCCCGGTATTACTGGAAATAAATCTTCGACCATCAGGTGGCATCGGTTATCTGGCGCATTCAGGTATTAATCTACCGGCGGTATTTGTTCAGACCTATCTTGGTTTAGAACCCTTAAGTAACGCCGTGGAACGCCTGATACCTGAAATGATGGTTCGTCCTTTAACACAGGCGATTGTCGTTTAATCCCATACGCTGTTTACCCCATATTATCAGGGAATTTAATGTTAAAGATTGAGTTATCAACCGGTGTCATTTCAGTATGCTCAGACGGGCAGGTTGACTTGAGTTCGCTATTTGAAATGGCGGAAAGAAATAATCCTAAGCGCTCTTTTTTATTCGTCAGTAAAGTTTTAGGTAAACATATTCCGGTAACGCCATCAGCAATGAAAGCAAGCCATCAAACGCTGGCGAATAAAATTCCTGACCAGTTACCCGAACCGGTTCTATTTATTGGTATGGCTGAAACTGCCGTTGGTCTGGCCGCCGGCGTACACCGGGAATACACAAGATCCGGGCGCAAAGCCTGTTTAGTCACATCAACTCGTCACCCGGTTGACGGCGAGCTGTTTTGTGAATTTAAAGAAAACCATAGCCACGCGACCGACCACCTGATCTATTTACCGCAAGATCCACAGCAGCGTGAACAGTTTTTAAATGCCAAAACCCTGGTTCTGATTGATGATGAAGCGACCACCGGAAATACATTCTTCAATCTTTATCAGGCACTGTCTGCCGCCGGTATATCGCAACTGTCACAGGTTGTCACAGCAACGCTGACCAACTGGAGTGATAACACATTAGGCGCTCGTTTAGACATACCTACCAATGAAGTCAGCCTGGTTTCCGGTTCCTGGTCATGGGAGCCTAAACCTGATGCTCCGGTTCCGGTGATGCCATCGGTTAATGTTACCGCCCGTGGACTAGCGCCGATGGCTAAGCAACAAAACTGGGGAAGGCTGGGATGTGAACATCACCAACGAACGTTAGTCAGCCATCACACCCCGGCTGGCGGTGACAAAGTGCTGATTCTGGGCACCGGTGAGTTTATGTGGCAGCCCTTTATGCTGGGAGAACATCTGGAAGCTGCGGGCGCTGAAGTCTATTTAAGCTCCACAACGCGCTCACCCATTTCTATCGGTAAGGCAATAAAGTGCGGCATTGCTTTCTCTGACAATTACGGACTCGGAATTGCCAACTTTATGTACAATATATTCCCTGATGAATATCAGCATATTATATTGTGCACTGAAACTCCGGCTTCGTTTATTGACCCAAAACTTTGCGCTTATCTGAGCAGTGGTAAGGCTACTCTGGAGATTGCGGTTCATGACTAATAATTCACAGCCTATTGCATTGATCGATCTGGATGACACCATCTTCCAAACTAAACGTAAAATGCTCAATGAGCTGAATCTTGAACCAAAGCATGTTGGTGCTCTCGATCGGGAGTACCAGCCACGCAGTTTTATGAGCGAAAAACAGTTTAACTTTGTTAACTGGTTGCTCAGCACGGCTGAAACTATTCCTGTCACCGCGCGCGGAACCGAAGAGTTATCAAGAGTTCAGGTTCCTTTTACCAGTTGGGCGATTGCAACTCACGGCGCGGTTATTCTTAATCAACATCGCCAACCCGATGAAGAGTGGAAAGCTATTGTGCAGCAACGGCTAAAGCTTATATCGCCATTAGTCATTCAACTGCGGGATGCCTGCGAACAATTACTGGATAAAATGCAGGTCAAAGGCTGGGCCCGGATTAACTATGAATACGATCGGCTGCCGATCTATTTTGTGATGAAACATACCGACAGCACTCAGGCTGAAGCGATCTATCAGGTGGCTGAGCGACTATTAAAAGAGCAGGATTGCTCAGAATTTTATGTGCATAGCAACGGTAACAACGTCGCATTTTTACCCCATTGTATTGATAAGGGCCAGGCGGTAACGCACCTGCTCAGTCGATTACGCAAAAATGCGCCACACCGCCCGGCTTTGGGGTTTGGAGACAGTACCAGTGACCATCGTTTTCTGCACTTATGCGATTGGTTTGGCATGCCCCAAAATAGCCAGCTTTCACAATTTTTATCCCCATTGATTAAGTAAGTTGGAGTTAATGTGCCACAACGTGGATTTTCCGGATCTTACCCTGCTGACTGGGTTAACTTTCTATTAAACACCGTCAGCACTGAAATGACACCGGTAGAAGAAAAAGAACGACTGATTCAAAGCGGTGAAAAACACTATTCAGACATGCTGAGTGAAGAACCTGAGCCAAGTGAATTTCATCTTGAGCTTTATCAGGGAGCGCTCGAAACAGGAAGCCGCCGGCTAGCCGGTGAAGTTATGGCTTTGGCGAAGGCATTAATCAATAATATGCCTAATCAGGATATTGTTCTGGTGAGCCTGGTGAGAGCCGGAGTGCCATTGGGCGTGCTGTTACATCTGGCGTTAAAAAAATTAGGTGTCACTTCATTTCACTATGGCATCAGTATCATCCGCGATCGCGGCATTGATGATGTCGCCATGAAACAGATAGAACAGCAACACGGCACTCAGGGCACGGTATTTGTTGATGGTTGGACCGGTAAAGGGGCCATTACTCAAGAATTACGTCGCTCACTGTCTGTCCGGCCGGGTTATCCTGAGCAAGATCGACTGGTAGTGCTGGCGGACGTGTGCGGCAGCGCATGGCTAAGTGCATCTACCGATGACTGGCTGATTCCTTTTGGTATTTTAGGTGCGCCGGTCTCCGGGCTGATATCACGTTCAATCTGGTCAGCTGACGATTATCACGGTAGTGTCAGGTGCGATCATTTAGCAAAATTCGACCGTAGTATTTCATTTATTGAAACAGTAACCCAAGAGTGGGATTGTATTGATATTGCAGCCATTGAACCGGCTATTTGTGATGACCCAAGGGTTCTCCCCCTGCTTAAACTAAGTCAGGACACGGTAACATCGCTGGCAGACCGGTATAAGATTAACAACCTTAATCGCATTAAGCCGGGTATTGCAGAAGCGACACGCGCTGTTTTAAGGCGACTTCCCGACCATGTTTTAGTGCGTTCTAGAACCGATAAAGATGTCTCTCTGTTAATGTACCTGACTGAAAAACTGTCTATTCCCGTTCAGGAAGTCGGAGAAGCCATAGCACCTTATCGGGCAATTACGATCATTAAAAAGGTAGGAAAAGAATGATTACTCCCTACGATTTAGGCGCTACGCTGTATATGCCGGCCACCAGAAACGATCTGTTTCAGGTTATAGCGCAAAAAAAATATCCAAATTTAAAGTCATTAGTTATCTGTCTTGAAGATGCCGTCGTTGAACATGAAATTGAGCTGGGTATCGAAAACCTCAACCAATTGCTGGCCAATGTCGCAGATATTAATCTCAAAGATGCGCCGCTGATATTTATCCGCCCGCGTAATATCCCGATGGCAAAGCGCTTAATTGCCGAACTCGATCTGCACAAGGTTACCGGATTTGTGTTACCTAAGTTCGAATTAACACAGGTTGAAGCATGGGGCCAAACCCTGTCGGCCACTCACCTTCTGGCGATGCCTACGCTGGAAACGGCCGACTGCTTTGATGCCGCTAAGATGAATGTGTTAGCCACCACCATGGGTAGCGATCCCTATTTTTCTAACAAAACTATTGTGGTCAGAATCGGCGGCAATGACCTAATGCACGTATTAGGCATTCGGCGCAATCGCGCTAAAACCCTGTACGATGGCCCGTTAGGTTATGCGATTAAAATGATCGTTTGTACCTTCGGCGCCCATGGGTTTTATATGACTGCACCGGTGTGTGAAATCATCGACTCTCCTGCGGTGCTGCTGGCGGAACTGGAGATTGATAATGAGCACGGTCTGGTGGGTAAAACGGCGATCCATCCCAAACAGATAGAGCATATCAATAACGCGTTTAAAGTTCAGGTAACGGACTATCTCGATGCCCTAAAGATCCTCAACAGTAACAGCGCTGTTTTTCAGTCTAACGGCGCGATGTGCGAACCGGCTACCCATCATATGTGGGCTAAAAATATTGTCGCCCGCTCGCAATCTTATGGTTTTATTGATGAAATTTCTCACTCGCTGTATGAACAACATCAGTCAGAAAAAATCCTATAATATCTGATAGAGTCTCCACCTGTACCCTAAAGACTTCAATTACCGCCCGGCAACGGGCGGAATATACAACAACTGGACGTTATACATTGAGCCTAACGATTAAACCGGAATTACGCCGACTCTCACTGACTAACCCGCTGCACTGGATAGCCGTCGGATTTGGTTCCGGCCTTTCTCCCAAAGCCCCGGGAACTATGGGTACCATTGCCGCTATTCCCTTTTTTCTGCTGCTTCAGCCATTATCTATTCCGGCTTATCTTGGGGTGCTGCTGGTCGCTTTTGTGATTGGCGTATGGGCATGCCAGTCGGCTACTGATGCCATCGGGCAAGAAGATCATGGTGGTCTGGTATGGGATGAGTTTGTCGGACTCTGGATTACCTGCATTGCCCTTCCCCAAGGCTTCTGGTGGATCCTGCTGGCCTTCGTGTTATTTCGCTTCTTCGATATATTGAAGCCTTGGCCAATCAATTGGGTTGAAAAACGTTACTCCGGCGGTTTTGGCGTGATGATGGATGATGTCATCGCCGGTGTGATAGCGCTGGCAGTCGTACAATTGATCAGGTTATTTGTTTAGATAAACGAATGGCTATTTAGTGCGAGGGACTGAGGCTAAAACTGGCGCTGGAATTAAATGACTTTACCCGCCATGAAAAAAGGCCGCTTGCGCGGCCTCAGAGTGATGACAAAGTGGTTTAATTTGATTTCAGCGCGAATTTCGTCCGCATAGTTAGCATCGGAATATTGATTTTTCCTAGCGGCCGAAGGGCGATGTTTTTGAGTACTGTGGGCTCCGGGCTTAGAATCCCTAGGGGCACTCCGGCTGGCAAGCCAGCTACGACCCCAACGGAATTCTTTCCCTACGTTTAAGCTTTTTAAGAGCAAAACGCTGATGTCCGGGCGTTTGTCATCACTCAGAAAGGCCGCTTGCGCGGCCTTTCAGTTTAACTTATACCAATACTACAGCGCTGCTATTGTCGCTTTCTGCTCCAACAGCTTGGCTTTATCTTCCGCAAAGCTGACCAGCCTTTCACGCTCTTTTGCCACTACCGCTTCCGGTGCTCTGGCAACAAAGCCTTCATTTGACAGCTTGCTTTCAATTTTAGCGATCTCATCTTCAATGCGAGTGACTTCTTTTGACAGACGGGCCAGTTCAGCATCTTTATCAATTAAACCGGCCATAGGGATCAACAGCTCAGCCCCTTCAACCAGCTTAGTCACAGAAACCGGCCCCTTATCACCTGCGGCCAGAATGGTGATGGACTCCAGACGGGCCAGCGCTTTAATAAAGCTCTCATTGTCAGAGATGCGACGCTGAGCAACACCGCTGGCATCACGCAGCAGAACTTCCAGCATTTTGCTTGGCGCAATATTCATTTCAGCGCGGATATTACGCACGGCGACAATCGCCTGCTTAATCCATTCAAGATCCGCCAGCGCGGCAACATCGGCCAGATTTGCATCATACTCAGGCATCGCCTGCAGCATAATGGTATCAGCCTCAATGCCTTTCAGTTGCTTAACCCGCTGCCAGATAGTCTCGGTGATAAACGGAATAATAGGATGAGCTAAACGTAATAGCGCTTCCAGCACGGTCACCAATGTATGGCGAGTTCCGCGCAGTTCTGCTTCAGAACCGCCGTTCATTACCGGTTTGGCTAACTCTAAATACCAGTCGCAGAACTGGTTCCAGGTGAACTCATACAGAATACCGGCCGCCATATCAAAGCGGTAAGTATCAAAGGCCTCACGGTAAGCTTTAACCGTTTGATTAAACTCCGCCAGAATCCAGCGATCGGCCAGAGACAACACCATTTCGCCACCGTTCAGACCACAATCCTGATCTTCGGTATTCATTAAGACAAAACGGCTGGCATTCCATAGCTTATTACAGAAGTTACGGTAGCCCTCAAGGCGTTTCATATCCCAGTTAATATCGCGACCGGTAGAGGCTAATGCCGCCAGCGTAAAGCGCAGGGCATCGGTTCCGTGCGGTTCAATACCGTTAGGGAACTGCTTTTCAGTGCGCTTACGAATTTTCTCCGCCAGCTGTGGCTGCATCATATTACCGGTACGTTTTTCTAACAGATCTTCCAGCGAGATACCGTCAATCATATCCAATGGATCGATAACGTTACCCTTAGACTTAGACATCTTCTGCCCTTCGTCATCGCGGATCAGGCCGGTCATATACACGGTATGGAATGGCACCTGTGGCTTACCGTTTTCATCTTTGACGAAGTGCATGGTCATCATGATCATGCGGGCAATCCAGAAGAAGATAATGTCAAAGCCGCTGACCACCACGCTTGACGGATGGAAGGCACGCAAATCGGCGGTATCGTTCGGCCAGCCCAGCGTAGAGAAGGTCCACAAACCGGAAGAGAACCAGGTATCCAGCACGTCTTCATCCTGAGTCAGAACAACCTCTGCACCCAGATTATTTTCACTGCGAACTTCCGCTTCATCACGGCCAACGTAAACATTGCCTTCGGCGTCGTACCATGCAGGAATACGATGTCCCCACCACAGCTGACGAGAAATACACCAGTCCTGAATGTCACGCATCCAGCTGAAATACATATTTTCGTACTGCTTAGGTACGAACTGAATTTCGCCCTGTTCAACCGCCTCTACCGCCACTTTGGCTAACGGCGCAGTACGCACGTACCACTGGTCGGTCAGCATAGGTTCAATAACCACGCCGCCGCGATCGCCATAAGGCACGGTCAGATCGTGAGGTTTAATCTCGTCCAGCAGGCCCAACTGTTCAAATGCAGCAACCACGGCTTTACGGGCAGCAAAACGCTCAAGGCCGCGGAACTGCTCAGGAATTTCATCGCTCCACTCAGTGCTCTCTTCGCCGTTAGTATTAAATACTTCAGCGGACTGGCGAATATCGCCGTCAAAAGTCAGCACGTTAATCATTGGCAGAGCGTGGCGCTTACCGACTTCATAGTCGTTAAAGTCATGAGCCGGCGTGATCTTCACACAGCCGGTACCCTTTTCCATATCGGCATGTTCATCACCCAGAATAGGAATTCGACGACCAACCAGTGGCAGAATAATCTCTTTGCCAATCAAATTCTTATAACGCGGATCTTCTGGGTTCACCGCTACGCCGGTATCACCAAGTACGGTTTCAGGACGGGTTGTTGCCACCACCAGATAGTCTTTACCTTCAGCCGTTTTAGCACCGTCGGCCAGCGGATAGCGTAAATGCCACATTGAGCCTTTAGACTCACGGTTTTCAACTTCCAGATCGGAAATCGCAGTGCGCAGCTTCGGATCCCAGTTAACTAAACGCTTACCGCGGTAAATCAAATCTTCTTTATACAAACGCACGAACACTTCGCGCACCGCATTAGACAAGCCTTCATCCATCGTGAAGCGCTCGCGCTCCCAGTCGACAGAGTCGCCTAAGCGGCGCATCTGACGGGTAATAGTGCCGCCGGACTCCGCTTTCCACTGCCAAATTTTTTCGATAAATGCATCCCGCCCGTAGTCATGGCGAGTTTTACCTTCTTCAGCCGCAATTTTACGCTCCACCACCATTTGGGTCGCAATGCCCGCATGGTCGGTACCTGCTTGCCACAGGGTATTTTTGCCCTGCATACGCTGGTAGCGAATCATGGCATCCATAATGGTTTGCTGAAAAGCATGACCCATATGCAGGCTGCCGGTCACGTTCGGCGGCGGGATCATGATACTGTAGCTTTCTTTGCTGGTATCACCGTGCGGCTTAAAATAGCCACTCTCTTCCCAATGTTGGTAGAGTGACTGTTCGATATCTTGCGGGTTGTATGTTTTTTCCATAGTCTTTTTTTACGCTATTCAGTAGTTGGCGGCGTTGCGGTGGACAAGTTAAAACCGACGCTGCGATAAATTTTATAACGTTCGCGCGCCAACTGTTTTAACTCATCTTCATGTGGAACGAAGTCTACCACTTCATAGAAAGCAGTGGCAAAATCCGGAAACTGCGGTAGTAAAGAAATCAGTAAATCTCGCGGAGAATTGCCCCGGCGTTCGGGCCAGCACAGCTCAACGGGAGCGCCATACTTCGGACCTTCGCCGGCCAGATTGTGAGGAACAAACTCCTCAGTATCTCTTTTCCATAACGCTTCATCTAAACGCTGCGCTTGCTCAAGGCTCTCACAGGCGATTAATACTCGTTTTCCCATACGCCAGCGCTGTGCGGCAACCGCACAGGTCAGGGCTTCACAGGCTGATAGCCCTTGTGATGTATTGCTATGGTCGAGCAGATAAAATGTTGCGTTTTTCATAACGGCCGGAAAGCATTCTCGATTTAATGGCTAGGGGCACGCGATGCGTGCCCCTGATGAATCACCTGATAATGGTCATGATAATAACAAATAAGTGATAAAGGCGGCAGCAATAACTGACTCGCCTTTATTCCTCTTACCGGCTTTACCCCTATTGCTGCTATTCGTCGCAGTTCTGACCGGCGCGATTAAGCAGGAACTGAGTCAACAACGCCACCGGACGACCGGTAGCGCCTTTGGCTTTACCGGAACGCCATGCCGTGCCGGCGATATCCAGATGGGCCCAGCTGTACTTACGCGTAAAGCGCGACAGGAAGCACCCTGCGGTAATCGCACCGGCAGGACGGCCGCCAATATTGGCCATATCGGCAAAGTTAGACTCTAACTGTTCTTGGAACTCATCGCCCAGCGGTAAGCGCCATGCACGATCGCCGGCCTGTTCAGAAGCCCCCACTAACTCATGCGCCAGTGGATTATGGTTAGACATCAGACCGGTAATCTGATGGCCCAGAGCGATAATACAGGCTCCGGTCAGCGTCGCGATATCGATAACCACTTCCGGCTCAAAACGCTCAACGTAAGTTAATACGTCGCACAGCACTAAACGGCCTTCAGCATCAGTATTGAGTACTTCAACGGTTTGACCTGACATAGTCGTTAAGATATCACCGGGGCGATAAGCCCTGCCACCCGGCATGTTTTCACATCCGGCCAGTACGCCAATGATATTTAACGGCAGTTTTAATTCAGCCGCTGCGCGCATCACCCCGTATACCGAGGCGGCTCCGCACATATCGTACTTCATCTCATCCATGCCTTCGGCTGGTTTAATCGAAATACCGCCGGAGTCAAAGGTCAGCCCTTTACCGACTAATACAATCGGTTTAGCGTCCGCATTCGGATTACCTTTATATTCAATCACTGACATCAGAGATTCATTTTGTGAACCCTGACCAACAGCCAGATAGGCATTCATGCCCAACTCTTTCATCTGCTGTTCACCAATGACGCGAGTAATAATATTTTCACTGTAGGCGTCAGCCAACTGACGGGCCTGAGAGGCCAGATAGGCGGCATTACAAATATTTGGCGGCATATTGCCTAAGTCTTTCGCGGCTTTAATACCGGCAGCAATAGCCAAACTGTGTTGAATAGCTCGTTCACCGCAGGTTAATTCACGACGGGTCGGTACGCTAAGTACCATTTTGCGAAGCGGACGACGCGGTTCAACTTTGTTGCTCTTAAGCTGGTCGAAGATATACAGCGCTTCTTTGGTTGTTTCTACCGCCTGACGTACATTCCAGTAGGTATTGCGACCTTTAACGTGAAGCTCGGTTAAGAAACAAACCGCTTCCATAGAGCCAGTATCATTCAGCGTATTAATGGTTTTTTGTACCACTTGCTTATACTGACGCTCATCCAGCTCGCGCTCTTTTCCGCAACCAATCAATAAAATTCGTTCTGAAAGTATGTTAGGCACATGGTGTAACAATAAAGTTTGGCCAACCTTACCTTCCAGTTCACCACGGCGAAGCAGGGCGCTGATATAACCATCGCTGATCTTATCCAGCTGTTCGGCTATAGGTGACAAGCGACGCGGTTCAAAAACACCGACCACGATACAAGCGCTACGCTGTTTTTCCGGGCTACCACTTTTTACACTGAACTCCATGCACTCTCCTGAATCTTAAAGAGACAAGGTAGGCTAATTATGGATAGAATAGATAGATCCATAGGTCACGCCACCCTGTGGTTTTGATTAACACAAAAGGTGTTAATATTTCTGCGCATTAATACTATTATTAGCACTGCAGGCTGCCATTATGATAGATGATGTTGAAAATGGCGAACTAACGATGAAAGTATCGGCTTTCCTGTAAAAAAACAAGTTTTCACAGGCGTAATTAACTTGATAATCATTAGATATCTGATCCGAGAGACGTTCAAGAGCCAAATCGCAATCCTGTTTATTCTATTTTTGATTTTTTTCTGTCAAAAAATGGTGCGGGTTTTGTCGATGGCGGTTGAGGGAGACATCCCCACAAGTTTAGTCTTTTCTTTGCTTGGCCTTGGTATTCCTGAAATGGCGCAGCTGATTCTTCCGCTGAGTCTGTTTTTAGGGATCCTGATGACCTTTAGTAAGCTGTATACGGAAAGTGAAATTACCGTTATGCACGCTTGTGGCTTGGGCAAAAACGTATTGCTGATCGCGGCACTGGTACTATCGCTGTTTACCGGCGCAATGGCTGCTATCAACTCAATCTGGCTTGGCCCGATGTCAGCGGTCAATCAGGAAAAAATTATTGCCGAAGCCAAAGCTAACCCTAATTTGGGTGCTTTAGTTGAAGGCCAGTTTAAACCTTCACAGGACGGTAATGCCGTGCTGTTTGTCGGCAATGTTGACGGTAATAAATTTACTAACGTCTTTCTGGCCCAGCTGCGCCCTTCCGGTAACCAACGCCCTTCCGTGGTGGTGGCTGATAAAGGCTATATTGCCGAAGACCCGAATGGCAATCAGCGCATCTATCTGGACAAAGGCACCCGCTACGAAGGGACTGCATTATTAAGAGACTTTAGGATCACCGATTTTAATCAATATCAGGCCGTTGTTGGCCATCAGGAAGCCATGTTTGACAGCAGTGACGTCGAGCAGGCCAGCTTTGCTTCGCTGCTTGAATCAGATTCTCATCAGGCGAAAGCTGAAATGAACTGGCGTCTGACGCTGATCATTTCCGTGCCGTTGATGGCACTGTTAGTGGTGCCACTGAGTGAAGTTAATCCACGTCAAGGTCGGGTCGTGAGTATGCTACCGGCGATGTTGCTGTATCTGATTTACTTCTTAGTTCAGAGCTCACTGAAGTCTAATGCCAGCCGCGGCAAGCTTGACCCGATGGTCTGGATTTGGGCGGTGAATGCCTTCTACCTGGCCCTCGGCATTATCTTAAATCTGTGGGATACCCTGCCAGCCCGTCGTATACGTGCCCGGTTAAGAGGAACGGCTTAATGTTTAGTGTATTAGACCGTTATATTGGCCGTACCATATTCAGCACCATCATGAGTACGCTATTTCTGCTGGTCAGCCTGTCGGGCATTATTAAGTTTGTCGACCAGCTACGTAAAACCGGCCGCGGCGATTACAACGCTTGGGGTGCAGGTCTTTATACCCTGCTCAGCGTACCAAAAGACATTGAGATCTTCTTCCCGATGGCCGCTCTGCTGGGCGCTTTATTGGGTTTAGGTGCTCTGGCCACCCGCAGTGAATTAGTGGTTATGGAAGCCTCGGGCTTTACCCGCATGCAAATTGCCGCGGCCGTGATGAAAACCGCCATTCCATTGGTATTACTTACCATGGCTGTCGGTGAGTGGGTTGCTCCGGCCGGTGAACAAACCGCCCGTAACATGCGTGCTCAAATGATGTATGGCAACTCGCTGTTATCTACCCGCGACGGCATTTGGGCTAAAGATAAAAATGACTTTATCTATATTCAAAACGTTGCCAAAGAAGATGAACTTTCCGGCGTCAGCATCTATCACTTTGATAATGACCGAAAGCTGCTTTCGGTGCGCTACGCAGGCACGGCAACTTACGATAAAGACAATAAAAAATGGCTGCTGACTCAGGTCGATCAGTCGGACCTGAGCCAGCCAAATAAAATTATTGGTACACAGACCCTGAATGATGAATGGGAAACCAACCTGACCCCGGATAAGCTGGGCGTGGTAGCCATGGACCCAGAATCCCTCTCCGCCAGCGGTTTGCATGAATACAGCAAATATCTTAAGCAGAGCGGGCAGGAGTCCAGCCGCTATCAATTAATATTCTGGAATAAAGTCTTATCACCGCTGTCTGTGGCAGTCATGATGCTAATGGCCCTGTCCTTTATCTTTGGTCCGCTACGCAGCGTGCCTATGGGCGTTCGGGTTGTTATCGGTATTAGCTTTGGTTTTCTTTTCTACGTTCTGAATAAGATCTTTGGCCCGCTGAGCATGGTGGTTAATATGCCGCCGATTCTCGGGGCCATACTGCCAAGCCTGTTGTTCCTGCTGATCAGCCTGTTGTTGCTTAAACGGAAACGATAGCGCCCTTCAAAATCGGGTATAGCGGTCAATCACGGCTATACCCGATTGATTTATTTGTTATATTTTACAAGCCGATTGTTAAAGAACCTTAAAGACGGTTGAAACTCCGCCGACCCGCGACTACCATAGGTAACACACATTGGTACTCAGGGAACGGATAACTCATTACGATGAATCTGCACTTAATAACAAGGCTTTGTCTGATGCTGGCCGTGCTGTTTTCAGCACCCGGTTTCGCCATGTCTGCAGATCAATCACCCTGTCATCCTTTAGTTACCAGCGTGTTAGCACAGCAGCCTGACCAGCATCATATGCCTTCAGCAGACCATTGTTTCAGTGCCTCCCACTGTATGATGTGTGCTTCCATTACCTCAGCCACCACGGTAATACCCACCCAGCCGATAGCTCACCCGCGCTATGCCGCGGTGGTTAACGATTGGCCTTCATTATCGTTACTGCCGGAGCTGCACCCTCCCCGTTACGCATTCAGTTAAATCTGTCGGGCTTAGCCCCAACAATATTACTGCGACACCAGGCCGGATTTATTTGCGGCTGTCGTAACTGACTGAATATGGAGATGGCCAATGCACAAGCCAGTGGCATTAAGCCGGACCGCGAAAAGGGTATCATTATGAATCGTCGAATTTTCTTAACCAAGCTGGCCGCAGCCATCGGCACGCTGAGCATCACTAACGTCATGGCTCAGCCTCATCAGATGGGCAATATGCCGATGTCCGGGCATGGTATGAAAGGTATGAATATGTCCGGCCAAAATATGGGGCATATGTCGTCAAGCGGCGGAAATTTACTGCCGGAATCGGCCTTACCGAAAAACCTTCCGCTTCCCGAGCTTCAATCGCTGGTGAATACCAGCAGCCGTCCCGGCTATTTCTTTTCCTTTCTAGAGGCAAAGCCTGTCACGCTGCAGCTTACACCGGAAGTCTCTACCGAGTTCTGGGCCTATAATGATCAAATTCCCGGCCCGGCAATTGAAGTTTTTGAAGGGGACACCGTCGAAATCACCCTGATAAATAGTCTGCCTCAGCCGACAACCATTCACTGGCACGGATTACCGGTACCGCCTGACCAAGACGGCAATCCTCAGGATGAAGTGCTACCCGGAGCTGAACATACCTATAGATTTACCCTGCCTGAAGGCAGTGCCGGTACTTATTGGTATCATCCGCACGGGCATGAAACCGTGGCCGAACAGGCTTTCAGAGGGCTGGCCGGGGTATTTATTGTTAAGCCGAAAAACGACCCGCTGGCCAATATTCCGGTTCAGAACTGGCTAATGTCAGACCTGAAACTGGCCGCCGACGGTCAGATTGCGCCAAACTCGATGATGGACTGGATGAACGGCCGCGAAGGCCAGTTTGTATTAATTAACGGAGCCCACCAGCCACAAATTACTATCAATACCGCGACCCGTGCCCGACTGTGGAATACCTGCTCTGGCCGTTATCTCAATCTGGCCCTTAGCGATGCCGATATCTATCTGATTGGCACGGACGGCGGGCGGTTGGAACAACCTCACAAACTGACCTCGCTGCTGCTGACCCCCGGTGAACGTGCAGAGATTCTGATCGTTCCGAAAAAGAGCACTCAGGTGAGTTTAAAAGCGCTGGCCTACGATCGCGGAAAAATGGGTCGACACGCGCCGGAAGTGACGCGCGATCTGGCATCCGTGGTGATGACGTCCGCTGCCCTTCCGACCTTGCCTAAGAAGCTAACAACGCTGCCGCAGCTGGGTGAAGCAACGGCCACTAAAACGCTGGAATATACCGAAACCATGGCAATGGGCAACGGCCAACACGGTATGAACTTTCTGATTAACGGTAAGAAACATGATATGAACCGCATCGATTTAACCAGCAAAGTCGGCGAAGTCGAAGAATGGGAAATCTTCAACAACTCTCATATGGATCATAACTTCCACCTGCACGGTACCCAGTTTACCGTCGTTAATTATCAGCTAGACGGCCGCACCCGGGCACCTGACTATATCGGCCATAAGGACACCATTAACCTGCGGCCTTATGAACGCGTGCGGATCAAAATGGTCCAGAACCATAAGGGCTTACGTATGTACCACTGCCATATTCTGGAGCATGAAACGTTGGGGATGATGGGGCAGTTGAATGTAGTTTAACTGATAAATAATTATCATCATAAAATAGCCCCCCGACGCAAATCGTCAGGGGGCTTAATATTATTGTTAACGCTAGTTTTAACTATTATATATTTTGGTCAGGGTAAATCTTATAGCTCCAGCGCTGGTCTGGATGAACGCTAGTGGTAACATGCACGTTAAATGATTGTCCGGCAGGAACGGCTAAGTCGAAGCTAAAACTGTTGTGCCAGAATGTTGAACCATTAACGATATCGTAGGTACCTACCGACCATTCAGGCTGGACTCGCTGAACAACCTTACCACTATCATCGGTAATAAATGCAGACCAACGTTTAGTATCAACAGATTCAATAGTTGGAGCTGAAATACTAACAACGACTATGCCATTTGCCGGAATAGCGGAAAACTGGATACTCATCTCTTCTGGCGTATACATTTTTATTCTTGCTGATTGCTCTAACTCAGCCTTTAGGTATTGATAGCTCATATACCTAACGCCAGTATTAGTCCCAAAAAGACCGCTAATTTCCGTTCTCTCGCTGGTTGAACCATAGTTGACATATTTTTTACCAACGGGATCAGCTAAACAGCCAGAGAGCAGTATGGTTATGATAAGAGGTACTATTAATCTAAGCATATCGGTATCAATCCTATGATATTAAACAACGCATATTAACGACATAGAGTGTTAATTAATATGTCGCAGATCACACACATTGATACCGATAAATAATTATATCTTGATGATTTTAAATAAGATGAATTCAAATCACTTAATTCATAATTTAACTATTTAAACCAACTCAATATGCCACTTGGTTTCTATCACCAGCGGCTTATCGACTATCACTATCGCCGGAGCCGTATTAATACAATTAGGCGGCCCGGACAGCGGCTCAACGCAGGCAGCATCGGGCTGTTTATCAAACACCACCATAGAGTGCGCTGATGAAGACATATCCAGGCGAACTTTGCCCGGCCATACCAGCGCGGCTGACATGCCCTGATTAAAACCAAAGCAGTCATCCCAAGGGCCCGGCCTTGGCGAGATGCGTTTTCCGGTAGGGAGCTCATTATCACCCGGCTCTTCCTGCCAGTCGGCATTAAAAGAAACCTTCAGTTCATCGCCCGGTTCGCCAACGGGGGCACCTTTGACATAGTCAGTATCACCGCTCCATTTAGCAAACCAAGGGTGCCAGCCGGCGGCGGCAGGGAAAGTATCCCCCTCGGTTTTAACGGTCAGCGTTACTATTACGCCCTCGTCATCTAATTCAATACGCTGAATCACCTGCCCCTTCCACGGCCACGGCCGGTCCAGTTCGAAGCTGAACTCAGCAACGTTATCGCTCGCGTTGATGGTCTGCCACGGGCCAAAGCACGCCATGCCGTGCAGTGCATGAGGGGGTTTATTCATCGGCAACGAATACTGTTTTCCGTTATAGCTCAATACCGCGCCGCCCATGCGCCCTACCCACGGGATCATCGGGAAACAACCGTACTGAAAGGCTCGGCGCGCAGGGTTCCACTGGCGCAGCAGCTCAAAGCCAAAGGCATTCAGAGACGTTATCCGACAGCCATCTTGCGGGTAAATAGTCAGGCTAATCTGACCGTGTTTCAGCACCACCTTCTCGCCTTTAGGACCATCCCACGGGGCGTCAAAAGCCTGTCGTACTGCCAGATAAGGGTTACTGTCTAAAACTGAGCTCATTTCATTATTCCTTATTATCAGCTTATTCAATCAAACAGATTAGTTATCAGATTCTGCTGCCGTTGCCGGTTCGCCAAACTTGACGCGGATCTTCCAGACACAGAACAGAGACAGCGCAGATATCAGCGCAAAATAACCGGCAACGTACCAAGGCTTGCCTCCGCCTAATGCCAACAGTGAAGAGGCTATCAGCGGGGTCATTCCGCCAAGAATGGCCGAGAACTGATAGGCAAATGACAGGCCGGTATAGCGAACTTTAGTGCCAAACATCCGTACAAACATGGTGGGCTGAACGGCAAACATCATGGTCGGACCAAAGTTGTAGCCAACGATCATGGCAAACCAAATCAGCGCAGGCTGCTGGGTTTCCAGTAACCAAAAGAACGGAAAGGCAAAAATCAGGCAAAAAGTCGCTCCGGCCATATATAAAGGCCGCTGGCCCCAACGGTCAGAAAGCCAGCCAATCAGCGGACAGCTGATAAGCCCGATAGCCGACGCCACCAACATGCCGGTAAGCGGGATCTGCCGGTCCATCGCCAGCTGAGTCGACAGATAGGCAATACCAAAGGCATTAATGATATTCGATGAAACGGTTTCAGCCAGCCGGGCGCCCAAGGCTAAAAAGATATTCTTAGGGTGCTTACGAAACAGCTCAACGATGGGCAACGGGGCTTTAGGCGCATGGCTATTTTTAACCGGTTGCACGGCATTACGGAAATCCTGCGTCTCTTCGGTATGAATACGAATATACATACCGACAATCAGCATCACGGCAGAAAGCAGGAACGGAATACGCCAGCCCCATGACATAAACTGTTCCTGAGTCAGCAAACCGTTGCATAAGGCAAAAACCCCGGTGGCCAGCATAATACCGGCCGAAGCCGCGGTCTGAGGTAAAGAACCAAGAAATCCACGCTGTTTTTCAGGGGCAGACTCAATGGTCATCAGCGCTGCACCGCCGTACTCACCGCCGAGCCCGAACCCTTGAATTAAGCGCAGAACCACTAATAAAACCGGCGCCCAAACTCCGGCATTGGCGTAGGTCGGCAGCAGCCCGACCAGAAAGGTAGAGATACCCACGATAATCAGCGTCCAGATCAACGTGACTTTACGCCCGACTTTATCTCCGTAATGCCCGAATACCACGCCACCCAGCGGACGGGCCAAGAACCCGACGCCAAAGGTAGCAAAAGCAGCAATGGTACCCACCACCGGATCTTCCTGAGGGAAGAACAACGGCCCGAACACCAGCCCGGCGGCAGTACCGAAAATAAAGAAGTCATACCATTCAAGCAAAGCGCCGGCAAAGCTGGCAGCAACCACTTTTCGGGTGGCAGAATTACGCAGGCCTTCAGCAGGAACGTTATTTTTGCCATTGTTCATTAGTTACTCCTTTGCCGGTCTTTAAGTCATACCCGGTATCTGCTGTCGTTAGCCGTTCTTTCTGCGCGATTCGATTAGTGCCAATACGCCTTCATCTTCTGCGTCTACGTTGGCACCAATCGGCTCCCAACGGATACATAAACAGACGGCAAAGCCAATAAAGGGCACGATTGCCAGCCAGTAGAAAGCCTGAGTATTTAATGCACCCCAGACCATTGGCCAGAAAATCAGCCCGGCAATGGCACCGGTACGCATAATCGCCCGGGCAAAGCCAACGCCGGCCGGACGAATGCTTGGCGGATAAGACAGGGTGGCGATAGTCATACCTAACCCACCCGGACCCGCTGAGTGGAAAAAGATAATCGACCCCAGAAGCGCCAGTGATAACCACGGGTTAGTGGTTGCCAACATACCGAGTGCAATCAATGCGATGGTGACCATGGCAAAGCCAATCATTGACTGACGACGGGCACCAACCTTACTGACAATCAACGAACCGATGGCACCGCCTGTTACACCACACAGCGCATTCACTACCGCAGAACCGGTCAGCGCACCGGTTAAACCGCCGCTGAGGATTCCGGCCAGCGTAAGAGGCAAATAGACCCCCACTGCGTTGTACTGCCAGGCCTGCATGGTGGCAACAATACAGCCTAAAATCGTACGTTTGCGGTACTGCTTGTTAAACAGAATGCCGTAAACCCCGTCGATTTTGACTTTCTTATCGCTTATCTGCTCTTTCTGCGCATTTTCACTCACCTGAGCATCAATGCCGTAACGTTGCTTAAGGATCTTACAGGCCAGATCGTATTTACCTACCCGAGCGGCCCACATCGCCGATTCACCGATAAACACATAGCGCAGAATCATTGCCAGTACCGCAAAACCGGCACCGATAAAGATACCGTAGCGCCACAGGTGGCTGTCAGCCACATCGGCCAGATGAAGAGGAAGCAGAACCAGATACACCACCGTAGTCGAGACGTACCAGCCCATCTGCCACAGGTTAACCGAAGAGCCGGACTTCTTAGACGAGGTCCCGCGTAATTCAGCTACCGCGCTGGTGGCCAACGGGAAGTCGATGCCCAAACCAAAGCCCATCACCACCCGCGCTGCTAGCACCCACCAAATATTTGGTGCAAACGCCACTGCGGCGGCGCCGATAGTACAAAGCCCCATACCAATCAGGAACGCTTTCTTCTGCCCGAAGGTGTTAATCACCCGGTTAGCCATCAGGCCGCCGATCAATGCTGCCACCAGAACTGAGGCGTTAACCGTTGCCGCCAGACCGGGAGAAATACCAAACTCTGCCGCAATAAATTTGTTACCAAAGCCCACCATAGCAGCCTGATAGGCATCAATTAAAATGCCCCCCAGCGCAATCAATACAATGCCGATATTTGACCGTAGTGCCGCGTGATTATTAACGATATTAATCACGTCCTGCGGTCGACCGATCTGATATACCGGTCGGGTTGAATTTTGAGTCATGTTTGTATCCTTACTATTTCAGTAATATACCCAAAATAATTCGAGGTGCATTGAGGCGGCTAGTCTGTGAGACCCCTGGAGCATAGATAACTATGTGACCGGGGTGAACAGACGCTGCTAACAAAGGTGCAGCTTGAAGTATGACGGGTATAGATTAATTTTTATTATTACGCTGAAAAGCGGGTATACCGGATGGCCTGTAACGTACAACGGGTACAGCTAGCTCTGTCTTTATCATTTATCATGTTCAGAGCGGCATGCTACGGCTATCCGGTGGTTAACAAACAACCTGGCTATATCAGTGTTATCGCTGAAAACTATTGGGTAAACTCAATCAAAACCTTAATTGACTGGGATTCCTTAGCCCGGGAATAAGCACTGGCAGCATCACTGACCGGAAAAATGTCGGTCACCAGATCTGAGGTATCAAAACGCCCGTCGGCCAGCCAGCCAATCACCACCTCAAAATCTTCCGGAACGTACATGCCGGAGCTGAGCAGGTCGCGTTCAAAACGCTGCATGCTTGGCAGTGGAATTTCACGAGCACCGTTAGGCACCCCCATACAAATGACGGTACCGCCGGCCATCACTTTGGTGCAGGCGTCCATAATGGTGGCCGCAGAGGCAACCACATCAATCACGCCGGTAAAGCGTTCATCATCAGCCAACTCACCCGGAGCCAACGCGCGATAAGCACCGTACTTCAGCGCCAGTTCACGTTTTTTAGCATCAGGTTCGATTACGGTAATTTTATCGGCTCCCATAATGCGCAGCGCCTGAACGACCGATAAACCGATGGTACCGGCACCAATCACCAGCACAATTTCGCGGGCATCTTGTGGCATGCGGTTAACGCAGTGTCTGGCACAGGCGGCCGGCTCAGCAAAGGCCAGCACGTCCATCGGAATAGACTTAGGTGCGATATGCAGGTTACGGGCAGGAACCACATGCGATGAACGGGCAAACCCCGGCGCGCGGAAACCGGCAACCTGAGGGGGCTCACACAGATTAAATCGACCGGCTTTACAGGCCCGGCATTCCATACAGGCCATAATCGGGTCAACAACCACATGGTCGCCCACGGCAACGTTAGTGACCGCAGAACCGATTTCAGTCACCACGGCCGCAATTTCATGGCCCGGCACGATTGGCGGTTTAGCAAACGGATGGCCATCTGCCAGCACGTGTAAATCAGATCCGCAAATGCCCAGATAAACCGGTGCGATGCGGACTTCTGTTGCAGACAGTGGCGTAACAGGAAGATCGTGGCATTCAGTTTTCACCTGCCCTACGGCAGAGAATAAGATATTAGTCACTTTGCTCATCATAACAATCCTTACTCAAAAGTTAATAAAGGCTGACTCAGGCCACTGACAGCGTAATATCGATGGCCCGGAATCATGATCCAGCAGCACAGGCTGTTAAAATTCTGATGCTTTGCCGCTGCTGCCAAACAGGCGGATCTTCTCTTGTACCCGCTGTTGCATAAATTCAGTTCCGCGCCCTAACGATATAGCCAGAGTATATTCATCCGGGTCTTTTCCCAACACATCTAAAACACCTTCAGTAAAGGCCTGACGCAGTTCGGTATCCACGTTTACCTTTGCTACACCAAGCGCAATGGCCTTACGCACTTGCTCGTCAGGAACGCCAGATCCCCCGTGCAGTACAATCGGCTTTTTCACCGTGTCACGAATCTCTTTTAACCGTTCGAAAGCCAACTTAGGTTCCTGCTTGTACATGCCATGAGCCGTACCGATAGAAACGGCCAGATAGTCAACTGTCGTCTGTTCCGCAAAGGCCATTGCCTCTTCGCAACTGGTAATAAAAGCATCTTTCTCATCCACTGAGATATCGTCTTCAGTACCGCCGATTTTGCCGATCTCACCTTCAGAGCCTATACCTAAAGCGTGTGAAACTTCGGCGACTGCACGAGTTATTTTGACGTTTTCTTCAAAAGAGAGATGGGAGCCATCAAACATCACGGAGTGGAAACCGGCGCGGACTGCCTGCATGGTCTGCCCGAAGCTACGGCTGTGATCCAGATGAATACATACCGGAACGGTACAGTCGGCCATAAAGGTATCGACCATGTCTTTCATTTGCTGAAGCCCGAGGGTATTAATCACCCGCTGACCAATCTGAATCATAATCGGCGCCTGCTCTTGTTCGGCAGCCAGCAAAATGGCACGAATTGTTTCTGCGTTATGTGCGCTGAACGCACCTATGGCGTAGCCGTTCTCCCACGCGTGCTTAATCATTTGTTTACCTGATACATACGGCATTTGGGTCTCTCCCTTAATTTTTTAAAAATGACTTATCTAATACTGAACGTTGTTAATAGTTGTCAGGCCGGCCCGATGCCGCCCTGACGTGTGACAGAATGGCTGTCCAGTCCTGCTTACCCCGACCGGCGGCGCGAGCCTGGTTGTAAACCTCGCGAGAGGCAGCACCGAGCGGCATCGGAACGTGGAGCTGATTGGCTACGTCGAGTGCAATCCCCAAATCTTTGTGTGCAAGGTCGATCATAAAGGCTGGCGAAAGATCGCCTTTTAGCACCTTATTCGGCCAAGAGGTGGTGAAGTGTCCCTTACCGGCCGGAGTTCCGCTCATTACCTGAAGCGCCACATCAAAAGGCAGTCCCAGCGCCTCACACAGCACCGCGGCCTCGGCCGACAGCGCGTTCAGAGCAATGCTCATATAGTTATTGATCAGTTTGACTCTGATCCCCATGCCCGGCCCTTGGCAGTTCACCAACTCAGAGCCCATGCACATCAGAATGTCGTTAGCCCGCGCTACCTGCTCTGCGGTTCCGCCCGCCAGAATCAGTAGCGTTCCGGTAACGGCCTGCTCAGACGTACGGCCTACCGGTGCGTCCATATAGCTGAATCCGCGCTGTTGCATTTCCCGGCATAAGCTATCGCTCTGAAGCGGGTGAATGGTTGACATATCAATCACCAGCGCCCGTGGTGACAATGTCTCTGCTACGCCGTTTTCCCCGAATAATACGCGCTGAACTAAATCACCGTTTGGCAGCATGGTAATAACAAACTCAGCCCCTTTGGCCGCCCGTGCCGGGCTGGCCGCCGCTTTTGCCCCGCAACTGACTAATCCCTCTACTGCCTGCGGGCTAATGTCATATACTGTCAACTGATGACCTTGTTTAATCAGGTTGGCAGCCATCGGCGATCCCATCTGCCCTAACCCGATAAATGCGATAAGCGCCATTCTCCACCTCCTGATCGTTATTGATAACTAATGTTCATTTTTGTCATATTTTGGAACTTAAATGATGTTATTTGTAATTTTAAGTAATTAAAGTGACACTCATCACTCTTTTAACATTTATTTGAATTAAAATGGACAGATAAAATCAATATCTGACATTTAGACCCAACGTAATTCAGGTAGCATTGAGGTGGCAAGTCGGTGAGACCACAGGAGCATAGATAACGATGTGACTGAGGTAAGCCGACCCAGCCAACAAAAATGCCGCTTGAGTATGACGGGGATATCAACCAAGGAGTCTGACAATGATAAAAATCGCGTGTGTTGGCATAGCGGTTCAGGATCGCCTGTATTACGTTGAAAACCTGCCCGATGGCGGCGGAAAATATGTTGCACAGGACTATAAAGAGATCGGCGGTGGCCCGGCAGCAACGGCGGCGGTAGCCGCAGCCCGACTGGGGGCCAGCGTTGATTTTATCGGTCGCGTCGGTGACGACGCAGCTGGTCAAACGCTGCTCAGTGAGCTAGAGAATGCCGGGGTCAATACGGCACTGACCCGAGTTGTTCATCAGGCACGCTCTACCCAGTCCGCCATTTTGGTTGATAAACAGGGTGAGAGAATCATTATTAACTACCCGAGCCCTGACCTGCCCACTGATACCGGCTGGATGGAAACCATTGATTTTAGCCAATATGACATGGTGTTGGCCGACGTTCGCTGGCATGAAGGTACCGAGTTTGCCTTTACTCGGGCCAGAGCCGCCGGAGTAACAACCCTGTTAGATGCAGACGTTACGCCACAGAGCATTTTGTCCTTAATCCGGCTGGCAGATCATGCCGCATTCTCTGAACCGGGGTTGATTAAAGCCACCGGTGAAAAAAATGTGACAAAAGCGCTCAAGCTGGCTGACGAAATGACATCGGGTATTGTGTATGTCACTCAGGGTAAATCCGGCTGCTCTTGGCTGGAACAACAGGCCTTATGTCAGCAAGATGGATTTAAGGTAGAAGTGGTTGATACCACGGGCGCCGGGGATGTCTTCCACGGTTCGCTGGCTTTTGCGCTGGCAGAAAACCAACCGATAGATCGTGCCGTACGTTTCGCTAATGCGGTGGCAGCACTAAAATGTACCCGCCCCGGCGGACGTGCAGGTATTCCGGATCGCGATCAAACAGACGCATTTTTGTCACTTTTTGTATAATATGAAGCCTGAATGCTTTGAGGTGCAGAGCAATAAAGCCAGCGTGCTGACCCAAAAGGGCGAGCAATACGGCGATGCTGCTGCAACTTGAAGTATCAGGGGTTATGTCTATTTGTGGGAGATTTAGGATGAGTTTGACTGAATTAACGGGGAATCCGAGACACGATCATTTAATTACCCTGATAACCGAACGCGGTTATATGAATATTGAAGATCTGGCTCTGATACTGGATGTTTCTACTCAAACAGTGCGCCGTGATATTCGCAAGCTCAGCGATATGGGCCTGATATCACGCCACCACGGAGGCGCAGGCAGAGCATCAAGCGTCATAAATACTGCGTTTGAACAGCGGGAAATCTCCTATACCAACGAGAAAATGGCCATTGCCAGAGATATCGCTGACTATATCTCCGATGGCTCGACCCTGTTTATTACCATCGGTACCACCGTTGAGCATATCGCCAGAGCGCTGGAAGTACGCAAAAACCTGCGTATTATCACCAACAGCCTGCGGGTAGCCCATATTCTCTATAAGCACACCGAATTTGAAGTGATGGTTCCCGGCGGCACCATCCGCCCGCATAACGGCGGTATTATCGGCCCCAGCGCCGTCGCGTTTGTCGAAGGATTTCGCGCGGACTATCTGATTACCAGCATGGGCGCGCTTGAAAACGATGGCACCATTCTGGAGTTTGACGTGAACGAAGCGGCGATTGTCAAAGCGATGATTGCCCACTCTCGCCACCTGCTGCTGGCCGCGGATCACACTAAATATCACTCTTCAGCCGCGGTTGAAATTGGCAATGTCAGTCAGGCCTCGGCCTTATTTACCGATCAACAGCCTCCGGCTCAGCTGGCCTCTCGCCTGAAGCAAAGCCAGGTTGAAATTCATATTTCTTCGCTGGAGGATGAAGAATAGCCTTTAGCTAAGCTATTTTATGGGAGTGATTCCCCCTCTCCTCGTCATCCCCGCGAAAGCGGGGATGATGACGTTAATAGACTGATATAATGCAAGAATACATAACTAACGACTCTTTTTCACACAAACTTACCACTACATAACAAGCCTGACGTTAACTCTCCAACTCCGCAAACTTAGTGCGAATTTTATCTTCCGGCAAATCAATACCGATAAATACCATCGTACTCTTACGTTCTTCATCCGGTTGCCATTCGGTGTCCCAGTCGGCGCTATACAGGCGCTGTACGCCCTGAAACAGTAGGCGACGGGGATCGCCGTTGATGGATAAGATGCCTTTATAACGCAGCAGATTATCGGCAAACTCCAGCAGCAGGCTTTCCATTAAGTCTGAAATTTGTTTCAGCTCAACCGGCTGGTGATGATAAATCACAATCGACTGAATATTATTTTGCGGCTGTGGAATACGGCGAAATAGCGGAGTCGGCTCGGTAATATCAATTTTGTCATTCAGCACAAAGCCGTCGATATCAAACAATATGCTGAGGTCAATCTCACCGTGGGTCACCTGATAAACCGGTGCACGGGAGTTGATTAAGCGCAAGCGCTGAATTAACCCTTCACAATCCGCTGCTACGTCGGTTTTGGTCAGTAATAGGCGGTCTGCATAACCAACCTGGGCCTGTGAGACAGTAAACTTGTTCAGTTGCTCATCGGCATGTACCGCGTCAACTAAGGTAAGGATGCCATCCAGCAGGAAGCGTTGACAAATAACCGGATGTGAGAAAAAGGTTTGGATAATCGGACCGGGATCGGCCATACCGGTACATTCAATAATCAGCCGGTCAAACTCAAGCTGGCCTTGCTCTACCCCGTCTAACAGATCGAGCAGAGCGTCTTCCAGTTCATTGGATTTGCTGCAACAGATACAGCCGTTGCTGAGGGTAGTGATGCGACTGGCGCGATCGCCGATAATGGTGTTATCGATCGGCACTTCGCCAAATTCGTTTTCGATAACGGCAATTTTGTAGCCGTGGTTTTCGTTCAGGATATGGCGTAATAGGGTGGTTTTACCTGCACCCAAAAAGCCGGTAAGAATAGTGACTGCAATGGGTTTCATATTTATTCCTTAGTATTTTAGCAGCAACGCATGCCGCCTTCGCCACTTCCGCCGTAACGGGCTTCCTGACGTTCACGGAAAAACTCTTCATAGGTCATTACCGGTTTGTCCGGATGATTAGTTTTCATATGCTGGACATACGTATCATAGTCAGGAACACCGATTAACATACGGGCCGCCTGTCCTAGATATTTACCTGCCTGACCGAGATTTCCGAACATGTCTTTCTCCGGGGAAAATGTATCTACCGTAGCGATTTTCCGTAAGCTCAATTGGATAGAGGGCACAGCATTTGCCGTGCCCTTTGATATCAAGTCTTCAATAAATACGGGCTAATTTGCATTATGCCCGTATTCGTTAAACCACCATTAGTGATGAGACGACACTTGAACCCCGCCTTCAGGAACCGGTACATAAGGGGTTTCCTGATCGGTACGTTCCGGGTTTTTGTGTGCTGCGATAGCCGTTCTAAAGCCGTAGAAAATGATGCTGTAAACCACTAACAGGAACAGGATGCTCAGACCGGCATTGGTATAGTTGTTAATAACAATGTGGTTCATATTAGCAATCTGCTGTGCTGTCAGATCGGCACCGCCTTCAGCGATTTTACGTTTGTAATCGTTGGCTAGGTAGAAGAAGCCTTCCAGCTGTGGATTGTCGCTGAACAGTTTCAGACCCAAAGCATAAGTAGTACAGATCAGTAACCAAACGGCCGGGATAACGGTAACCCAAATGTACTTGGCACGCTTCATCTTAATCAGTACAACGGTACCCAGTACCAGCGCCACTGCGGCTAACATCTGGTTAGAAATACCGAACAACGGCCACAGGCTCTTCACGCCGCCCAGTGGATCGACTACGCCTTGATACAGCAGGTAGCCCCACAGACCAACGCAGCCGGCAGTACCGATGATACCGGCAACCAGTGAGTCAGTTTTCTTCAGGAACGGCACGAAGTTACCCAGTAAGTCTTGCAGCATAAAGCGGCCAGAACGGGTACCTGCATCCAGTGCGGTCAGAATAAACAGTGCTTCGAACAGAATACCAAAGTGGTACCAGAAGCCCATATCTGCTGCCGGAATGATTTGGTGGAAGACGTGAGCAATACCAACGGCTAACGTCGGAGCACCGCCGGCACGGTTCAGTACTGAAGGTTCACCGATATCTTTCGCCGTTTGTAAGATCTGCTCAGGGCTGATAACAAATCCCCAAGAGCTAACGGTCGCTGCCGCCTGAGTGGTGACGCCGCGCAATGATTCCATGATCATTGGCGCATCAGCCGTACCCAGTCTGTGCAGATCCGGCATGGTAATGCCTAACGCTGCCGGAGGGGTGTTCATGGCAAAGTACAGGCCCGGCTCGATAATAGAAGCCGCCACCAGTGCCATAATTGCCACGAAAGATTCCATCAACATTGCGCCATAACCGATAAAACGCGCGTCTGTTTCGCAAGCCAGCAGCTTTGGAGTCGTACCGGAAGCAATTAATGCGTGGAAACCGGAAACCGCACCACAGGCAATAGTAATAAATAAGAACGGGAACAGTGAGCCTTTCCAGACCGGTCCGGTGCCATCAACGAACTGCGTAACGGCAGGCATTTTTAAATCTGGATTAAGGATAACAATACCAATGGCTAAGCCAACGATAACGCCGATTTTCAGGAAGGTCGCCAGGTAGTCGCGCGGTGCCAGAATTAACCATACCGGTAGCAGAGCAGAAACAAAG
>POVV01000060.1_pt1 | contig 108609 bp, 71 predicted proteins | sample 1560271 | NCBI WGS metagenome assembly POVV01 (sample SAMN08337232, study PRJNA429181) | Bioreactor metagenome, whole genome shotgun sequencing project. | biome: cows' rumen and soil; feature: anaerobic; isolation source: anaerobic chemostat enrichment culture, galacturonate as sole carbon... | reverse complement strand
TAAGCACGTAGCCCAGCTTGCGTAGTTCGGTTATCAGGGCGCAGATGCGGTCGGTCTCTTTGATCTTAAGGCTTTGCAAACCGGTAAATCGGAAGGGGATGTTGAGTAGTACACAAGTCACAACAAAGGTTTGCGCCAGGTCGGGGATGTCGACAAAATCCTCATCAAGTCTGTCGGGACGTGCGGCTGTTTTTCGTAGCAGTACACCCTCGGGCGTGAATTCGGTTGCTACGCCCAGCCGGGCAAATATCTCGGCGCCGCGGCTGTCGCCTTGATAGCTCTTTTTGAACAATCCCTGCAACCTGATTTCGGCATCGGGCGCAAGGGCCGCTATCTGATACCAATAAGACGCACCGCTCCAATCACTCTCGACGGTAAAGGAAATGTTGCGATAGGGGTGTGGTTCGACGCAGATGCTATGTTCGCTCGTCCACCGTGCCGATGCGCCAAACTCTTGCATCAGTTGCAGCGTCAGGTTGATATAAGGCTGTGAGATAATGTCTCCGCTTAAATCCAGCTTCAGGCCGTGTTCCAGCATCGGTCCTATCATCAGCAGCGCCGAGATATATTGCGAGCTGACACTGCCTTGGAGCGTGATGTGGTTTCCGGTGAGTGTTGTTCCGTGGATGCGTAGTGGTGGATATCCTTCGTTGGAAGCGTATTCGATGTGTGCACCCAGCTGACGCAGGGCATCAACCAGTAGACGGATGGGGCGTTGCTGCATGCGTTGCGTTCCGGTCAGGAGGCGGCTGCCTGGAGTAACACTCAGATAGGCGGTGAGAAAGCGCATGGCCGTTCCCGCTGCAAGTATGTCGACCACTTCGCGCGGTTGCCCATCAAGTGCCCGAATCATTACCTGTGTGTCGTCACAATCGGATAGATTGGTCAGTTTGCCTTCGCCCTGAGCCAATGCGTGCAGAATCAACGCACGGTTACTTATACTTTTGGATGCCGGTAGCTCAATGACAGCTTTCACCTGCGAGGGTACTGAGAGTTTGTAGCGCATAAATGTCTGATTAGTTGTTTGTGCTGCAAAAATAGGAATTATTTTTTATTTTTCTTCTGCATCGCCGTCATAAAGGCCGAACTGATGATACCGGTAGGCAGAGCAATCATGGCAATACCCACTAAGCTGATGAAACTACTCAATATTCTGCCTAGCGGGGTGATGGGATAAATATCGCCATAACCTACGGTAGTAAACGATACAATCGACCACCACAGCCCGTCGCCAATGTTCGAGAATGCCTCCGGCTGCGCACTGCGTTCGATGTAGTACATCAGAATGGCCGAGAAACAGACCAGAATGCCACAGGCGGTATAGGCCGTTATCAGCTCATCGCGCACCTCGTGTAGCACATGACCGATGAGGCGGAACGATTTGGAGTAGCGAATTAGTTTGAAAACAATGAATATGTAGGGCAGAATGATGAGATGCACCACTTCGGTGTCCCACAGCAGGTAGATCATCAGAAAGGGAAGGATGGCGACAAAATCGACCAGTCCATAAAAAGAGAATAAGTAACGGAATCTTGCTTTGTAAGCCTTTTGATCGGGATAATTGGCCGGTGCGGCAAGAATACGTAATAGATACTCTATAGTAAAGATAATCGAAGCTAGGTGGGTAAAGGCAAAAAAACATATTGCGTATGGTTTGGCAAAGCTGAATGACGATAAGATGACCGAGCAGATAGCTCCCAAAATAAAGAAAATGACAATATACTGAAAGGCACTGCTCATCAATGAGCGGCGAATAATTTGATAGGACTTAATGTGACATACCATCTTTTGGGTCTCTTCTTTTAATTTCTGCATCGTTTCTGGTTGATATTATGGCCTGTTTGTAGCCATTCGGGCTGCAAAGATACATTATTCAACATTTTTTTTCTGCATTTGTTTCCGATTTCAATGTATTTGCATGTGTTGTGGGGAGTGTAATGATTGTTTTTCAGCAAGCAGACCTTGCAATGCCGAAATTAAAGCATTTAGAGCACAGCTGAGAGGAATAAGAGATATGCAGCTTTTTCTATTCAAAATATCCAAGAAAGAGTTCTTTTAACTAAAAAAAGGTTAGTAATCTAATGATTACTAACCTTTTCCAATTCGTCGGGGCAACAAGATTCGAACTTGCGACCACACGCCCCCCAGACGCGTACTCTACCGGGCTGAGCTATACCCCGAATTGCGGTTGCAAAGGTACTTCTTTATTTTAAATCTGCAAATAAATAAGGAAGTTTTGTTATGCTAAAATTTCCTATATTGGTATATCTTATTTATTATTAGCCTGTTATTGTATCTATTTATGCATTTACTTAGGGCTGTTTCTGAAGAGGGTTTTATCTGTTTAAACTTTTGTCTTATCTCAGTCATTTGTATTTACCCTATTTCCTTTTGTACAGAATTAGATTATCCTGCTCTAAGACTTTGATAAAACATTAATAGAGAATAAAGACAAAAGTAGAAATAGCTCTTCTTGTTAGAATCCGCTTTATATTGTATGGGTTGGAAGAATATCAAAAGAAATATTCTGTGTTTTAATTGTTGATAATTTATAAATACTTAGTCAGATCATTTGTCGCAACGGATAGTAAACTCCATTGTTTGTAGTTGGCCGTAATGAGTGCTTTAAACTCTTAAATGCATTGCTCTATGAAGGATGAGACACTGTCTAGTGGGTTTATCGGTAGCGCTCAGCTATTTTTACATCTGCCGTACTTATGACTGGGGCATTTGCTCGAGGTGGGCGATTATAACTTACTGGAATATATAGATGGGATGTGCCTGAAAGAGTTTATGCAGCCTTCTGCTTTCAATCGTCCTATGGTACATAAGAGGCTCCGCCAACTTTGCGAGGTGCTGCGCTATATAGCATCCAAACAATTGAAAGTAGACGATATCACTTGTATGTACGCACACATATCTACTCCCTGGGCGTGGTAATAGCTGACATGGCACAACAATTACATAATCGGCATCTCAAGCAGGTGGTGCAACGCTGCATGTATACCAGCCTGGACGGTCGGTATACTTCGGTAGACGAGCTGTTGCAGGACTTGCTTAAACCTCATGCCAACTTTTGCTGTATATAACACTAGATATCTCCTCCTTTTTGCTCATAGTCTTCGGCTATTTGTGCTCACAGCCTATGAGGGCTCTTCTACAACTTCTTCTACTACTCCCACTCTGCCAACCAATGCTGGACACAATAATATGCCTGTCAAGACGAAGGTATGGCAGCAAAGCTTCGAGCAGTAACTCGACTCTATTTTATAAGAATAGTATACCTGCTTTGGTTGTACTATAAATCGTTTTGGTGGGTTTATTTGGTGGCTTAGAACTAAATGTTTATTTTTGCAGCGAGCGATCGAAAGAAATTCTGTAGTGAAACGATTCTTTCTAGTGCGGCATCTACCTATGGTGAGTTGATCTGCCAGGTGAGGAGGGAAGTTTTTGTATAAATAATAAAATACTTACTACGATGAGCAGCATTTTACTCCACCAGCTTCGCAAGGGTGATACCAAGGCCTTTTCTATGTTGTACGACCAATATAGTGGAAAGCTATATGCGTTTATCCTTAAGATATCCAATTATAACCAATATTTAGCAGAGGATATTACTCAGAATGTGTTTCTCAAGGTTTGGGAGATGCGTAGTGAGATTGATGTGAATAAATCGTTTCAATCCTTCCTCTCTACAATGGCTAAGAATATGTTGCTCAATCATTTTAAGCACGAAATGGTAGAGGTACTATATCGGGATAAACTAGCATTACAGCCCATAGGCTGCAATGCGGTGGAAGATGAGATAAATTACAGGATGCTCGACGAATTTATCAATTCGGTCATAGAGCAGCTGCCAGAAGCGCGACGTAGGGTGTTTGTGATGAGTAAAAAGATGTGCCTTACAAATAAAGAAATAGCGGAGCGCCTGCATATTTCAGTAAATACAGTTGAGGTGCATATGACGAAGGCAATGGCCTATATACGTCAAAGAATCTCTTCTGAATACGACTTTGTACTTGTTATGATCTCTTTGGGAAGTATGATGGATAGTTTAGAATACCTTTAATTGTTTATTTGTGTTAAATATTAGGATGTGAGTAGTGGATCTTGTAAGGGATAATTGTACAAAATATAAATTGAAGGAAAAATGGACGATTTATATTTTATAGAATTATTTAAGAAGTTCGTGAACCATGCAACCACGAAAGCTGAGACACATACTTTGCTAAAGTGGATAAAAAAAGACCCTCGTTGCTTGGATGCTTGGATGGATAATGAGTGGCAAACCGCTCCCAACCAAATACCACAGGAAGTGAAGGAACGTATCCTCGACCGCATCTATCTGTTGATGGAAAAGACCGATGAACAGATGGTTCCATCAACTCGTATACGGTTGATGGGATGGATGAAATATGCCGCCATTATTTTCTTCCCCATTTTGTTGTTTACCTTAGGATATGTTTATTCTGAACGGATATATCTGAGCCAGCAGGGTTCGCAACTTACAGCCGTGCTAACTCAAACAGGCGAACGTGTAAAGATTATACTTCCAGACAGCACAGTGGCTTGGGTTAACTCTGAGTCCCGCTTAAGTTATGCTAACGATTATAATGTAAAAAACAGAATACTGCATCTCGAAGGCGAAGCTTATTTCGATGTAATGAAGAAACCTAACTCTCCTTTTATCGTCCAGACAGACTATTTCTCAGTAGAAGCCTTGGGTACAGAATTTGGTGTATGTGCCTATCGCTCAGACAAGCAGGCAACCGCTATATTGGTAGAGGGAAAGGTTCAAGTAGAACGTGACAAGCAAAAAATAATCCTTCTACCCGATGAAAAGGCTCTTTTTGACAAGGAAAAGAATAAAATGTCGAAGGGGCAGTGCGTGGATAGCCGACGTTTCGGTGAGTGGAAAAGCGGTAATATCTATCTGGAAAACGAAACCTTGGATGAGGCAGTTCGCCGTTTGAAACGTATCTATCCCATAAAAGTAGTGTTCCAATCAACCGAAGTTAAACAAAAATATTTTACCGGATATTTGCCAAGCGATAATCTTGCTTCAGTGCTAGAGGCGCTGAAGCTGGCTTCGCATGTGCAATATGAACAAAAGTCTGATACAGTTTTCTTTAGCGCTCAATAAAACTATCACAATTAAAAAGATTCAGTATTAACCCCAATTTTACCTATGATGCCCGAAGATTCACCTATTTGTAGTATGGCAATAGAACGTAATCTCTATTGCTTGAATATTTGATAAAAACCTTGTTATATTAATTTTAAAAAGGATACAATGAAAATGCTTTTTTGTAAATTTGTATTCGTACTGACACTGTTATTCAGTATGAATACAACGACTTATGCACAAATCAGTGTAAAAGAGATTAAAAAATCTATTAAAACCATCTTGAGAACCATCGAGAATAACAGCGACTATAAGTTCTTTTATAGCGATGAGTTGAAGGGATTGGACAAGTTAGTGACCATTCAAGAAAAGAACGCATCTATCAATAAAGTACTCGATGCGTTGTTTGAAGGAACTGGAATTTCTTATGTGGAGAAAGATAGGTTTATCACCCTCACATTTAAGAAAAACATACCTGAGCAACAATCTAATAAAAAGCCGATCAAGATATCGGGTGTAGTGCTCGATGAAAGAGGCGAACCGGTGATCGGCGCCAGTATACTCATAAAAGGTACATCAGTGGGTACTATTACCGATATTGATGGTCACTTTACGCTCGAGACTCCTGAATATGCTGATCTACAGGTCTCTTATATCGGCTACTTGTTGCAGGTACTGAAGGCAGAAGCCGGAAAGCGCTATAAAATTGTGCTAGAGGAAGACGCTAAGCAACTAGAGGAAGTTGTGGTTGTGGGTTATGGACAGCAGAAACGGAAAGAGATAACCGGCTCCATTACAAACGTCAATATGGACGACATCCCCCAAGCTGGTGGAGCTTCAATATCGCAATTCTTAAGCGGAAAGGCTGCCGGATTGTCGACTACTATTAACTCGGCTCAACCTGGCGGTGCGGTGAATATGCAGATACGTGGCTCGGCTAGCAATCGTGCTCCACTTATTGTTATCGATGGTTTCCCAGTGACTAGCTTTTCGAATGCTACCGCTGGCGACTATAGCAGTGGTAGTACAGATGCCATCCTATCTTCTATCAATCCCAATGATATTGAAAGCATAGACATCTTGAAAGATGCCTCGGCTACATCGGTTTATGGTACTCGTGCAGCCGGTGGTGTGATTCTAATTACTACCAAACGCGGTAAAGAAGGTAAGGTAAATGTGGACTTTACCGCAAACACTGGTTTTGTCAAGGCTTATGGAATGCCAAATTTGCTTTCTGGTTCCGACTTTATGCGTGAAGTGAACCGCGCAAACCTGGAAGAGTTTATGTATACCAATAAAATTGGTGTGTATGGCTCGAACAAATTGGAAGACTACAACTATACGCCCACCTTTTCGGACGAAAGTATACAGAAGAATCCCTATTCCACAGATTGGGTAGATGAAGTGATGCGTATGGGAATGACGCAGAATTATGGCGTGAGTATAAATGGTGGCTATGAAAAAACTAAATACATGGCATCTCTCAATTACTATGTGAACAAGGGTGTTGTCAAAAATAATGACTATCGCCGCTTCTCAGGCTTGTTCAACCTCGACCAAAAGTTTAATTCAAAACTCAAGGCTGGCATGAACTTGAATGTGAGCCGTATTGATATGGATAACGTGGCAATGGATAATGGTGGCTTTGGCTTGACATCAGGATTATTGCAGAGTGCTTATATGTTCTCGCCCAACTTACCCGTGCGTGATGAAAACGGCAATTATTCAAAGAAGGTGCTCGGAACGAATCAGCCCAATCCTGTGGCTCAGCTAGAATTGAAGAATAAAACTCGTACCACCAGACTTTTAGCTAATGTGTTTTTGCAATACGAACCTGTTAAAAACTTGATGATTAAGGGGGGCGTTGGAACTGATTTTGCGCAAAGCGAAGGTTATTATTATGCTCCCTTGGCTACTTCAGTAGGTGGTGCCAATAATGGTAAAGCCGACAGAAGGCATTCGGAAAAGACTGACTATCAATTACAGTTGAGCGTAAGCTATAACTTCATGCTTAAAGACAAGCATTATATGGCATTTGCGGCAGGTACTGAATTGATGAAGATGGGCACTCAGTATTTATTAGCGTCTAATACTAATTTTATTTCTGACAATTTTTTGTGGAATAACTTAGGTGCAGGTGCTGGCAGTCGTCCTTCGGTAGGTTCGAATGGTAGCTATGCCGAGACATTATCCTATTACGGACGTTTTAACTATGTTTATGACGAACGCTTCTTTTTGACAGCAAATTTCCGTGCAGATGGATCCTCTATGTTTGGTGAAAATCATCAATGGGGATATTTTCCAGGAGTATCTTTAGGTTGGGATTTTGCCAAGGAAGATTTCCTGAAAGATGTCAACGCTATAGATCAGCTCAAGTTGCGTGTAGGTTTTGGACAAACAGGAAACGATAACCTCAGCGGTGTAGACGATGGTGGTAATGCATTTACTGCCTATCCTTATAATGTATATTCGCAAGGAGGCAATGTGCTGTTTGGCGATGCTTATCATACCAGTATTGGTATTTATGCCTTGGGAAATCCAAACTTGAAGTGGGAGACACAGACAGATTATAATATTGGATTGGACTTCTCTTTCTTAAAAGGGCGCTTAAGTGGTAGTGTAGACTATTTTAATAGAGTAATATCTGATATCCTAGGTATTCGCAAATTGTCTTCAGCTAGTGAAGTGGGTAGTCTGGTAGTGAATTTGGATGCCAAAAAGCAAACTTATGGTTTTGAAGCATCTCTTGCTTTTCAGGCCATCAAGACAAAGAACTTTAAATGGGATATGAATGGAACATTTACCTTTTACCGCGACCGGTGGTTGAAGAGAGATAGAAATTGGGTTCCCAAAATTTATGAAAAAGAAAAATCTTATTTCGGAGAAGAATGGCGTTTGGTTTCGATGGGACTGATTCAAGCAGGACAGTCAGTAAGTTATACTCAAACCCCCATTTCTGGTACAGTTTTGTTTGCTGATGTAGATGGCTATTTGACCAAAGACGGTAATATAATTTATGATGAGAATGGTTATCCTATGCGTACAGGTAAGCCTGATGGAAAAATCAATGAAGCCGACCTTCAAAAGATTGCAGTAAATGTACCCTATACGATTGGCTTCAATAATAGTTTCCGTTATAAAGACTTCGATTTGAATATTGGAATGTATGGCAAGTTCAACCAATGGAAAGTGAATAACCAGAAAGCAGCATTGCTTGATGCTGGAATATTGAGCGAAGGTTCCAATCAGCTTGCAGACGTGCAAAATAGATGGAATAACGATCATCAAAATGGCACTTATCCTTCTTCTTTGCAAAGAAAATATGGAGTAGGAAAAGACTTTCAAAATGATTTCTATTTGGAAAAGGCTTGGTTTATCCGTGTTGCCAATATAGACTTCGGGTATACATTTAATCTGCCTAAGTACAAAATAAATTCAGCGCGTGTCTATGTAAGTCTGCTGAACCCATTCTTGTTTACCCCCTACTCTGGTTCAGATCCAGAGACGGATAATAGTGGATTTAGCTATCCTGGAAGTCGTACCTATACAATTGGCTTAAACATTAAATTATAAGAGATATGAGACGTATATATATATTAGCATTGAGTGTTTTGATGATTGCAACATTTACTCAATGCACACTAAATAAAGAAGAATATAATTTGTTGTCTGGCAACACTTTCCCAACTACAGAAAGAGATTGGGAAGCGTCTATGGTTTATGTTTATGAACCTTTGGCTGGACGTTCGGGCGGTATGTTTCATGGCATGCTGATGAGCTCCATGACAACCTTTCCAGAGTTGGCTACTGATGTAATGGACTGTTACTGGAATTGGAATCGATTCGACAAACACCAGTATAACAATAGCAATATGATTTGGTGGTCGGAAAATTTGGATCCTTTCGGAAAGTATCGATATGTTACTAGAACGCAAGCTTTCATAGAGCGGGTCAAAAATGCTCAGAATATATCGGAAGGTAGAAAACAAGAAATGATAGCTGAAGCTAAAGCTATTAAGGCATATATGATGTTTCGTCTTTATACCATCTTCGGCTCTGTACCTATTGTACCAGATGATAAGGTATTAGATACGACGGATATGACTTTTTATCCTCGCCTGTCGGATGCAGAATATATTGCAATTATTCAGAACTTGGTTGAAGAAGCCATTCCTCATCTGAAGCACCCCAAGGATTGCTCTGATCAAAGCCATATGAATAAAGGAATTGCAAATATGATTGCAATGAAAACATTTATGGTGGGTAATTCGGATACTTGGAATGATATAGGAGAAATAAACGGAAAGGCTTATAATGATAAGGAAAGATGGAGTTCTGTAAAACATTATGCTGAAAGGATTATTGATCTCGATTTCTATGAAATGCAGAATACTTATTCTGATGTTTTCAGTATCAGTAATCAGAATAATAGAGAAATCATATACGCTGTATCTTTAAAAGTGGGCATTAACGGCAATGAATATCATGCACACGTAATGCCTTCTTTACATCCATTGACAAAACAATATAATGTTCAAACCTCTGAAGGGTATACATTGCCATGGAGTTTTGTAGATAGCTTTAGTAAAACAGATTTAAGATATAAGAAGCATATCATCACCTCTTTTGTTGGCTTTGATGGGGTACGCTATGACCGCGAGCATACAGATGCTAAGACATTCAAAAAAGGAGCTGTGCCTTTTAAATATGATATGGATCCCGGACAGATAGGTGAATATTCAAGCCATGATTATATAGTTTTTCGTTATGCTGATGTAATGTTGGCCATGGCAGAGGCTGTAAATGAAATTGAAGGTAATCCCACCAGTGCCTACCAGTGGATTGAAAAAACCAGGAGAAGAGCAGGCCTTGAACCGCTGCCGCAGCAGGATAACCTTGAACGCTTCAGAATCAAATTGCTAGAGGAAAGAGGATTCGAACTTTTCTTTGAAGGACATCGCTTCGTGGATTTAGTACGACATAATAAGTTTGTGGAATCTGCATTCAAAACTCCTGGTTCTGATATCAAGGCTAATGATATGAAAATATATGGATACAAAACACGTTTCCCAATTCCTATTGATTATATCAATGAGTATGGTGGCATATTGCAACAAAATATGGGTTATTAAAGAAATAAATTAACAATCGAAATTATGATAAATATATTATTAAATTATTTCCGATTAAGTATGTCGGTTTTCTTGTCATGTTTAATTATGGCTTGTTTCAATTCTTGCAAAGAAGAAGTTTTAATACCTGATTATTCTCAATTACCTTCTAAAGGAGATATGGGAAATGACAACGATGATAATGATGAGTTAGCCAAAAATACGGCCTTGGTATATATAGAAAACGAAGGTACTGAACTTTGGGGAACCGATAAGTTTAAGCTAAGAATTAAGTTGTTGGGTGGACAGAGTGAAGTTGTAGATCCTGTAAAAGTTGCGGTGTCTTTGGTAGATGATAACGAAAATCCATTGACACCATCCGACTATTTCTCAAACTTTCCAGAGACTCTTACACTGGCAGATTATGAGGCTGTATCTAATGAGATAACGGTAAATAGTAGTAGTTTGAATGATAAAAATGTTACTTTCTTATTTACTGTGGTCGACGACAGTCAGATTAAAATTATTAATTCGGAATATAGAACATTGTTGCGTCCTAAAAAGGGAAGTGGAGGGCTGCCCGCAATCATGGACGAATGCTCAGTATATGCACGACCTGATAAAGAGTTCCGCTCTTCTGTATACGAAGGACATACTGGCATAGAAAAGAATATGAATTTGCGCGACCCACATCAAAACACCGATTTGGCAAATGCTGGATGGAAGTTCTATACCGCCCATGAATTCCATCGTTACGATGCTCTTCCAAATAATGAATTCCCCCAAAATCCACAGCCTAGAGGCTTTGAAAAGTATAAGAATTATCATATGGAACTTAATAGTACATTTACGATGAACAGTACTACTAGAGTTAGTGGAGCAGGGCATCTGGAATTGTGGGCACGAAGAAATGAGAATAATAGAGTAGATGATGAAGATTTCCTTTATTTCCCCATGGGAAGAAGTGACTTCTTGGCAAATTACCCTTATCCGGATATGGTTAATAATTGGGAAGTAGGTGGTATCATATCAGATGCTCCACATGTTGGAACCCACTGGGCCGACTTTCGACCTGGTATGCGTATTGAAATAAGAATGCGCCTGGAAAACCATACGTATGAATACAACCCTAGTGCTGCTATGTGGCTTGTATCGAATAGATACTATACATATGACGGACAAAATGGTGATTTGTATCCTTTCCTGAACTGGCCTAATTGCGGTGAAATTGATATGTTGGAAACGCAAAATCCTAAAGATAATGTTATATGCTCTACCATGCATTCGCTTGAGACTTCCACAGGACATGCTTCTACTCCGGGATTTTATTTACGTGAAGGTGTTGACTATACCAAGTATAATATCTATTGGATGGAATGGACCTCGAATGAAATTAAATTTGGAGTAAATGCAAAGGTATACGGAGTAGTAAATGGTGGTGCAGGCATTTCGGTGGGAAGAGGACGATGGTCTGATGAGGACTTATGGGCTCCTTATACCGACAATGAAATTACTGGTACACAAATGGATTGGGACCGTACTTGGTTTACTAATCCACATGGTTTTAGACTGATATTGAATTTGGATATGCAAAAAAGAAACCTCAGTGGAAATGAATCTTGGACAGGTTGGAATAAGGAGGGTCCTAATGATGTCGATAATTGGATTCCATCTTGGATAAATGAACAAAATCCGAACAAATTGCCTAAAATGGATATTGACTGGATTAGATGCTACTACAATGAAAATAAAGGGTTTAGAGGAAATGTCTTATGCCCGGGTGGTGCTTACCCAAGTACGGATATGGAGATCAATAAAAAACCTCAAGCTGTGAACTATTAAATAGTAGAATATGCTAGAAAGAATAACAAAATTACTACATAGTATCATGAAAGGAGTATGTGGGCTTTGCGCAATGGTAGCCTGCACTTCTTCTCCTTCGTACGAGCTAAATATCTGTGATTATGGAGCTGTGACTGGTGACAGTTCGGTTAATACCGCATTGGCTGTGCGCAGTGCACTTGCCATAGCTGCAAAGATGGATTCTGCTAAGTTGATTTTCCCTTCGGGAACTTATCATTTCTATGTAGATTCTCTCCAAGGAGTGAACAAGGCTTTCGATTTGAATGGTCTACATAATATTGTAGTTGATGGTAATGAAGCGGAATTTATATTTCATGGTCCATTGGTTATTGGCACCATAGATTCATGTACGAATGTAGCTTTTCGTAACTTCTCCATTGATTGGGAACGCCCTTATATCACGCAAGGACAAGTAAAGGCGTTGGGCAAAGGTTATATTGACCTTACCATTGACACTACTGCCTATCCCTATGAGATTTCTTCAACTGATTCTTTATTTCGTGGTGTAGGCGAAGGATGGAAACTAGGTATATGTAATTATAACTTGTATGATAAGGATCGACAAGAGATAGTGTATCGTACGCGTGATATGCCTCTAGGCAACGAAATGTTTACTAGCAAAGCTTGCGAGGTGTCACCTGGCGTTGTTCGTTTTTTCGGATCTAGGAAAATTGATCCCGAAAAGGGTACTTATGTAGCTCTATGGCATGGTCGATACATGACCGATGGCTTTTATCTGTATGACAGCAAAGATGTGGATTTTAAGAACATTGATATCTATCACTGCCCCAGCCATGGATTAGTAGGGGTGCGTTGCGAAAACGTCACAATCAATGATATGAATATGAAGGTCAATGAAAAGAAAGGACGAGTATTCAGCCTGATTGCTGATGCCTTCCACTTCAATGCTTGTAGGGGCTTGATAAAAGTGGACAGCTGCGAACATACAGGTCATGGAGATGACTTTATTAATGTGCATGGCATGTATGTAGAAATAAGAGAGATTGAAGATAGATATACTTTCCGCACAGGAACTTCGGAACGACAGAATATGACCATTGGTGAAGGTGATGAACTGTGGTTCCTAAAACATGATTCTTTGAAACGTACGGATGTGAATCGCATCCGTACTATCAAGAAAGAAACCGATGAACATGGAGCTACTTATCGATTAGTTACACTAGAAAAACCTATACCAGCATGCATTGCTGCAGGAGATTTTGTGGAGAATAAATCTTACTTGGCCAATTTCGAGATTAGAAACTGCAGAATACTCAAGAAACATCGGGCGAGGGGCATTTTGGTTACTACTCCCGGTAAGGTAGTTATCGAAAATAACTATTTCCGTACGGCTGGTGCCGCCATTTTGATTGAAGGCGACGTAAGTTATTGGTACGAATCGGGAGGTTGTAAAGATGTATCTATACGGCATAATATATTTGAAGATTGCTTTACTTCTGGACATGAGTGGGGCGAGGCTGTTATCACTATCACGCCTTCTTATCGTCCCGATTCAAACAATGCGCTTTGCTATCACGAGAATATCCGGATAGAAGATAATGTTTTCAAACATTATGATTATGCTTTGCTCTATGCTCGTGCCGTTCGAAATTTGGCATTTGTTCATAATAGCGTGGAACGCAGTTATAATTATGCTCCTTTTTATCGGAAATCAATGTTTTACCTTGATGGTTGCAAGGAGGTTGATATCTCTAGCAATCGCTATGGAAAGGATGTTCTTGGTATGAATATAGAAACTATTCATATGTTGAAGAATGACTTCATATCAACAGACAAAGATTTAAACCTGTATTTTAAATAGTATTATATTATGAAATCTAATTATTTATATCTCCTTTTATTGGTATTCTTGTTCTCTTGCGAACGAGATGTTCAAGTTATTGATGTTTATGATGGGAAACAGACACTCGAGTTTCAGTTAAATATTGCCCCCCATCAAGTTTCGGAAGGAACGGACGTCCCTGAAATTATGTCACCTAAAGTCTACAGGATTTTTCTGTTTAAGGATAATCTGTATGCTAATACTTTGACATTAGGTGGTGAGTATTCTTCGGAACAAATGGAAGCTGGATATTCATATCTGGCTGTTGGAGCAGAAGATGAAAGTCAGATTCCAACAATTAATTTGGTTGAGGGAAAGAGTACTATGAATGATGTTTTTCTAAATCTATACAATGAAGAGGGTAACGTCAGTGGAGTTCCTAATGTAGTTGTGAGTTCTGGTAGCTTTACGATGGGAAGCACATTCAATACGGTAAAAATGAATTTTAGACCTTTGGGATGTGAGTATCAGATAGCATATAAAAAGAATCCACAACATTCCATTAAGAAAATAAAGCTTGTTTTGAAAGGCGGTGCCAAGAGTTGTGACTTTAATTTGAAAACAATTTATGGCGATGGAATTGAAACATTGATGAAATCTGAAAATATGGATGAAGATGGATGGGTGGATGTAAGTGGTAATGAAGTTATTTGTTCGGCCAAGATTTTGTTACCTAACAATCCTTCTTTGAAATTGGAGCTATCTATAAAAGATAAAAATGACCAAGTAACTGTTATTGATGGAGTGAATGTGGACTTATCTATGGAAAGTGGTTTTTATATGGCCGATTTGATTGTGGCCGATCCTCTTGATAATGCTTTGCTAGATTATAAGTCTCCACTTTATCCTAGAGTTTCAGTCAATAAGACAGATGTAGTAAATGAGCATGAATTAAAACTTGCTAGTTTGGCTTTCCCTGAGTACAAATACCAGTGGAGGCATGAACGCATGGGACGCACGGCTTTATTAGGTATCTCAAATGGAGTATTTAAATATGCTGAGAATGGTATCATTGAAGGTGCTTCAGCTATAGTTAGTGGAGCAGGAAAATATATCTTGAGCATTGAAAAAGATGGCGTGGTGAGAGATGTGGCAAGTGCCTCTGTTGAACATGAGTCCATGACGTGGACAGAAGCAATGTCTAAACTAGAGCAATTAGGAAATGATTGGATGATACCAAATCGAAGCCAAATGGCAGAATTGTACAGTAATGATATAAACGACTTTGACTACGATCTATCAACTGATAAACTTTCTGCAAAATGTTACTGGACGAGTGATGAGGCTGGTTATAATTGGGCCTTTGTCTATTTCTTTAATCCTTATTGGCATCAAGAGCCTACCCGCGCTCCAGAAAAAAGTACCATTCATGAAGTTCGCTTTTTGAAAATAATACCTTTTAAATACGACCCTACAGATCCTTTCAGTGTTGGAATTATGTCATCACCAGAGCCTTATGTAGGTGAACAAAAGCTATATATTACTACACCGACCTATGATGGTGCTATTTATCAATGGACGCATGAAAGAACAGCTCGCAGCCAATTATCATTAGATAAAAACGGTAAACTATCATACAATGAAAATGGAATACCTCAACGACCTGAAGTTAATGTAACCGGTGCGGGAAAGTATGTTTTGATGGTAACTTATGCTGGAAAGACTCGTGAAGTAGGATCTGTTACGGTTAAGCATGCTAGATTGTCCTGGAATGATCTCTCGGTCAGATTACAAGCACTCAATAAAAATGCCACTGGATATACCTGGAAAGTCCCAACATTGGAACGTTTAAGACAGATGTTTAATAATGGTAATAACGACTGTATGTCTGGATGGTATTGGTCGGAAGATTTCGTAAATACTGCGAACCGGTGGAAATACTTAAAGGATATGGGTAGTGGAACTGAAGATGCAGGTGATATACAAGATAATACGAAAATCTATAATATACGCTTTATCAAACAATCAAACTAATCTTTAGAATTTAAGCAGAACCTTTTCTTGCGATAAATCGATTTCGTATTCTATTGCAAATAAAGGTTCTTGCTATTTATTATAGTTTCAATTTTAATATATGATAAAGAGAAAGATCCTTTTTGTGTTGATGCTAGCTTTAGCATCGGTTATATATGCCTATAATCCAGAATTCTCAACTGCAGGTTTCTTCCAGCTGGAGAATACCGGAAGGCAAGTTTTTTCTATGAATGTGGGTTGGAAATTTTATAAGGGAGATATGCCGGAAGCCTATTCTACCCACTTTAATGATAGTGAATGGGAGATGGTCTCGGTTCCTCATGGAATAGAATATTTACCGCTCGAAGCTAGTGGAGGAGTGAATTATCAAGGAATTGTGTGGTATCGGAACCATTTCAAACCTACTGAGGCTATACGTGGAAAGAAAATATTTCTGCATTTTGAGGCTATTATGGGACAATGTAAGATATGGGTAAATGGCAAACTTGTTAAAGAACATTTTGGTGGGTATCTACCTATCATAGCTGATATCTCAGAAGAATTGTCTTGGGAGGCTGATAATGTCATTGCCGTGTGTGCTGATAATAGTGATAACCCTCTTTATCCACCTGGCAAACCGCAAAATGCACTTGATTTTGCTTATTTTGGAGGAATCTATAGGGATTGTTGGTTGATAACGCACAATCGGACTTTTATAACAGATCCCAATTATGAAGAGATGGTTGCCGGTGGAGGTATATTTACTTCCTTTGAAGGTGTTAGCGAGCAACGGGCTGTTCTCAACTTAAAAGCACATATCCGTCATGAGCATCCTAAATCTTTTAATGGAACCTTGGAGTATGAATTGATAAATCCCGCAGGCAAAACTCAGGAGAAACGTGTCAGACGAATTAAGGTCATGGCTAGAAAATCTGTTTCATTGGATGATAAAATCAAGTTGGAATATCCACAATTATGGACACCCGAAAAGCCGCAGCAGTATCAACTTCTTGTTCGGATTAAAAATAACAAAGGAGAAGTTGTGGATGGATTCAGGCAAAAGATAGGAATACGCAGCTTAGAGTTTAAAGGTACTAAAGGTTTTTTCTTAAATGGCAAGCAGTATGAAAAGCCTTTGTTAGGTGGTAATAGGCATCAGGATTTTGCTGTGGTTGGGAATGCTACATCTAATAATATTAATTGGAGAGACGCTTATAAATTGAAGAAGGCAGGATTTAACATCATTCGTCTCTGTCATTATCCGCAAGACCCTTCATTTATGGATGCCTGCGATGAGTTAGGACTCTTTGTGATTGTACCTACACCAGGATGGCAATACTGGAATTTAAATCCAATTTTCGGACAACGTGTAGAATCTGATATTAGGCAGATGGTTCGACGTGATAGAAATCACCCTTCCTTGCTCTTTTGGGAACCGATTCTCAATGAAACAGGATTCTGGGGAGATGCGTTACAATATGATGAAAAGGTACAAAGTAGGGCTGCTGAGATCGTATCCGAAGAGTATCCTTACAATTATGTATACTCGGGCGGTGGACCCGAAAGTGCTTTTACCATCATTTATGGAGGTACTACCAACCCCACTAGAGTTGGATTTATCCGTGAGTATGGTGATGGCATCAATGTCAATGATTGGCATGGTCAGAATGCACCCAATCGGGCGGCATTGGGTTGGGGTGAAATCCCAATGCTAGTTCAGGCCAAATCTTATTCAAGTTCTTTGGCTGATTTGTATACAACCTTTCAAAAAACGCCTCAGCAATTGGGAGGTGCTGTTTGGCATTCATTTGATACGCAAAGAGGCTATCACCCAGACCCATTTTATGGAGGTATTATGGATGCTTTCAGACAGCCCAAATATGCTTACTACATGTATATGTCGCAAAGAGACCCCTTGTCCGAATCGTGTATAGATGATGGTGGACCTATGGTACATATAGCTCATGAAATGACACCATTCTCTCCGAACGATGTTACTGTATATACAAATTGTGATGAAATAAAGCTTATGGTGTATGAAGGTGGAAAAGAATATTCGTATAAAAAAAATAAAGAAAATCAGTCTTTGCCATCTCCTATTGTTCTGTTTAAAGATGTGTATCACTATGATGACTGGAAACAAAACTCCCGAAGCAATCAACTTGACAAGGTTTATATGCTTGCCAAAGGTTATATTGACGGAAAATTGGTGGCAACTCATCAAGTGAGACCTTCTAATCGGGCTGAGAAAATAATTCTGTCTCTAGATAGCGAAGGTGTAGACTTGATGGCCGATGGGTCCGATTTTGTAACTGTTGTGGCTAGTGTTATTGACAGTAAGGGCAATGTAAAACGTCTCTCTAACCATTCCATCAGCTTCGAAGTCGAAGGTGAAGGACGCATTCTAGGAGATGCTGCATGTATGGCTAATCCCCAGCAAGTGATTTGGGGGGCTGCACCTGTGTTGATACAGGCTACGGCTATTCATGGACCTATCAAAGTAAAGGCATATGTCACTTTTCGAGGAAGCAGAACTCCCGTAGAAGGAGAACTTGTCTTTGAAAGCCATGCAGCCAAAATACCATTCTTGCATCCTATAGATAAAGTTGATCAAATGGGAAACGTCAAATCTTCTCCCATTTACCATAAACGGACAACTCAGCAGAAGCGTGAAACAGAAGAGGATTTAAAGAAAGTATATCAACAGCAAGACTTCTTTATGCAAGAGTAGCTTAGCATAGTCATTCAATTATAACAATAACCCATTGGCAAGGTTAAATATGCACTATTTTAATTTCGCCAATGGGTAATTGGCGATTTCTTAACAAATAGTTCGATGCTTTTTTGCAATTATTTAGGCTAAAATGTAATTGGTGAGGCAAAATTAGCTTCCCATACATTCCCGATAGAAGTCGAACATCTCAAAGATCGTTTCCTTATCAGCTGTTTGGTTAATTCTGATATCTCCTATATCTTTAAGTAAAGTGAAGTTGATAACTCCTGCCGAATTCTTCTTATCGTGTTGCATAAACTCGTACAGGCGGTCGTATTGTTTGCAGTCAAAAGCAAAGACCCCATAGTTTTCCTTGATAAACTGAATAGTCTGGCGCATCTTCTCTTTGGGAAATCCAGCTTTGATGTGCGATAGATAGAGTTCACAAACAATTCCCCAAGCTACTGCATATCCATGTAATAAAGGACGGTCTTCGGCAAGTGCCAGGCTTTCGATTGCGTGACCCGCTGTATGTCCCAAATTGAGTGCTTTGCGGATACCATGTTCGAAGGGGTCTTGTGCTACAATCTCCTCTTTAATCTGTACTGAATGACCCACTAGTTGTTTCAGCTCTTCATAATCAATATGGAAGGTGTCGAAGCGCAATAGTTCGGCCCAGTGTGCCGTATTACTGATAAGTCCATGCTTTAGCATCTCTGCGTAGCCCGAAAAGAAGTTTTCGTCGTTTAAGCTACGTAGGAATTCGGTTTCAATCAACACACTGGCAGCAGGAGCGAAGACCCCTATTTCGTTTTTAAGACCATTAAAGTTGATCCCGGTTTTGCCGCCCACCGAAGCATCGACCATTGAAAGCAGGGTAGTCGGTATATTAATATAAGCAATGCCTCTCTTGAACGTAGCTGCTGCAAAGCCTCCCAGATCAGTTATCATGCCGCCTCCCAGGTTGATGAGTAATGAATGGCGGGTGGCTCCCTGCGAGCTTAATATCTGCCATACAGCAGCAAGACTTTCGAGCGTTTTATGTACATCACCTGCACCGATGGTTATTTCGACGGCGTCGTTGAGGTAGCTTACTTTGTGCATGGCAGGCATGCACAAACGATGGGTATGCTCATCGGTCAGGATGAATAGCTTGTCGTGAGGGCACTTTTCAACAGCCAGTGCCAGACTTGTTTCCAGTTTTTCGCAGAGAATGACTACTTGTTTATTCATGCTTCTTTTTATTCATATTACGAGGTGGCAAATGTAGATAAAAAAGTTGGATTAAGAAATCGATTCTTCAAAGAGTAATCAAGGCAAGAATTTTGTAGCACACACCGTCAATGAAATAATTTGTTTGGTTTCGTTTATTTATACAATCCTTTTTCTCTCATTTCGAATTTTATTTTCCATTCCATTTTCTCTTCAATGAGCGCTTCTATTCTCAAATCTTTTTCTTTTAAGTATTGAATTAACTCATGTATTGATGGATTTTGTTCCGTTTGAGTCGTATATTCTCTTTTCACCATCTCTCCTTTACCTGTTATCAGCCATTCTGCGTTAATCCAATTATATGTTTGAAGTATTTTGTCCAGTATGTCAAATCCGGGCTTATTTCTTCTCTGTACCACTATTCCTCTAATAGTTTGATCAACAACTCCTATTTTTTTTGCAAATGACGATACATTCATTCCTTCGTACGTAATTATTTCCTGTAGTCTATCAATAATATCCATTGTTAATTTATAAAATAATCAATTAAACACTTTGTAATATCAAATAAATGATTGATATTTGTACCGTGTTTCGGTTATATTGTTGCTAAATTACTAAAAAAGAATGAATCATTCGAGATAATACATTTTTTAATGAATTGTATACTAGTTGATTAAATCGCGTATAAGTTGCATAAAGTAGTCAAATAAGTCTTTTTATGAATAATATATTATTAGATAATCGTGACGAATCATTACGTATTGATTTAACAAATTGAGGAGTTGATGAGACCTTTTTTATATTCGTTGAGAGGAAATGTGTTTCTGCCGTTGCGTAGAGAATAAGCCTTGACAATATAGGGAGATAATAACAGATAATTTGATAAAGCCATAAGTGAAGGTTACGAACGAAGGTGGAATGGGTTGTGTATAGTCATTTACAAGCTTTTGCTTGAGTATTATTGGGGAAGGTTAAAATCGACCCCATTGCAAAATAGAAAATAATATTTTAGTTTTTTTAATTTATAAATTAATTTTTTTTATTATGAACAAAAAATTTCTAAGTGTAGCCCTGTTTGGAGCACTCATGCTAGCTTCCACAGGCACTTTCACTTCTTGTAAAGACTACGATGACGACATCAACGGTCTGCAAGAACAAGTTGATGCCAATAAAAAGACATTGGATGAAAAACTTACTGCTTTGCAAACTGCCATGGATAAAGCTAATGCAGATGTAACTGCTGCTAAGGCTGCCGCTGCTGCTGCTCAAGCTGCTGCAGACAAAGCACAAGCTACCGGTGATGCTGCTGCCAAAGCTGCTGCTGCCGCCGATCAAGCTGCTGCTGCTGCTAAAGCTGCTGCTGCTCAAGCAAAGGTAGATGCTATTGCAGAAGCAACAAAGTTAGTGAACGACTTGAAAGTTATCGTTGATAAGAAAGTAGATCAGTCTGTTTATGATGCCAAAATGAAAGTAATCGATGCTCACTTAGCTGTTATCGATGGTCGTTTGGATAGCTTAGAAGCTGCTGACATCGCTATTAAACAGCAAATTGCCGCACTAGAGGCATTTAAGGCAAGCATTGCTGCACTAAATCTGACAACTGCTTTCCCTGCACTGCAAGCACAGGTAACTACGCTTGTTGCAGATCTGCAAGCACTTTCTGATCAAGTATCTCAGAATGCAACTGATATCACTACGTTGAAAGCCGATTTGTTAGCGCTTTCTAATAGAATAGACACTATTGAAGCAAATGTAACGACTATTGGAAATAGCTTGAATACATTGATTTCACTGTTGTCTCACCGTTTAACCGATTTGACTTTTGCTCCGACAGAATTCATCAACGGTATCGAAGTGATCAACTTTGCTACATTGGAGTATACAGCTTGGACCAACCTATTGGCTGATGCTGCCGACGGAACAACAACAACGTCTATTAATGATGGTAAAACAACTGCTACTTACTACGCCAGCCCAAGCAGCGTGAAGAAAGCAGACATCAAGAAGTTGTCTATCCTGGCTCAAGATGCTACTAATACTACAACCAGAGGTGCTGGCGAAGACCTGATCAGCGTTGAGCTTAATGAGGAAATCGTGAATGGTAAGATGGTGGTAAATTTGAAGAAGAATACAACTAGTTCTCTTAATAAGCCTAATACAGGTGCTACTGAAAACTTCACACTGGTTGCTTTAAAGGCTGAAATTGAATTGACAGCTGATGAAATTAAGAACGGTATGAAACCGGTTGTCACTTCAGATTGGGCTCGTTTGGCCGAAACTGCTGTAACTCCTTATATTCATAATAAGGCTGTTGCAACTGATCCGTCACCAGTACCAACGAGATCAATTGCCAGTGATGCTCATTTCTATGCATATACTACTATTCATGATAATAATGACGTTTGTACTACAGCTGGACAATACATCATCAAGAGCATTCCATATACTGAAAGCCTTGACTTGAATACTTTGGTAGATGTATGTGATAAAGCTAATCACCGTTATTCAATTAGCGACTACAATTTAGCATTTGAATTTGCTCTGGTAAGCTATAATTTGAAAGCTAATGGCGAAGAAAAGCAAGATCAAAAATTGTTTGCACGCATTGACGACAAGGGTGTTATGACATCACAAGCTCGTAATGGTGCTGTAAACAACCGCGATGCTATCGGTCGTGAGCCATTGGTACAGGTTGTTTTGAGAGACAAAGGCAATAACCAAGTGGTAGATGTTCGCTACTTCAAGATTCAATGGACAGCTAAAAAAGAGAATACTGACTTAGGTAACTTAGGTAACTTTACAGGTGTATTCGATGCTACTAAGTGTAATACTGCATACGTGAACACTGTTGGTGAAGTAGGTATGAATAGTGTATATACTAAATTGAACATTTCAAAAGATGCATTCCACCAGCTATATGAATTAGAAGATGTAGTATATGCTACGGCTGCTGATGCTCTTGCAGGTACTCCTGCTTCGACTAAGCTTGGTTCAATTGCTGAGATTACAGCTCCTGGTTCAACTATGACTCATAACTTGAATTGGACATTGCCGATTGCAGACTGTGTGATTACTCCTGCTGAATATGCTGCCGGAAAAGCTGTCAGAACTGTTTATGGACGTTATATCAACAAAGTTAGCAGTGAGTTGACTTGTACATTCGAGTTGAAATTAGAGTTGACTATTGCTCAAATGGCATTTATCGCCGGTTATCAACAATCTTATTGGAAAGAAGGCGATGTATTGTCTAATACCAATAAGGATAAGACTTTCTTGGTAAATCCTGCTTTGACTTCAGACCTTACTTATGGTATTGCTCAGTTCTTCGATTGTCAGATTATTGCAAGCATGTTGAAAGCTTACAACATCAACAACGTAGTAATCGACGAGCCGAAAGATTTGGTTTCAAATGCTCAAAATGCGAAGTTTGTATTTGATACTAATCGCTTAAGTGTATTGGGTGCAGGTTGGTCAGTAGATTCTAATGGATGTCATCTGTATAAAAATGGTGTGCCGGCTGCTTACATTGAACTGGGAACCGGATTTATCCGTCTACAAGAGAATCCTCTTCCAACATTGAATACTCACGGTATTCCGACTTCTGCCGCTAAAGAATTGCTTGGCAAGTCTGTTCCTGTGAAATTGGTTGCAACTTATTGCAACGGTGCTGATGGTTCACTGACTGCAGAACTTGACCACTTCATGGTTAAATTCATCAATCCGTTGGAAATTGCTTTGGCAGATGTAACAGATTCGTTCAAAGACTTAATCACTGGCGGATCTATAATCAGCATCAGCAACATTGCTACAATCAAAGAAACATTCGGTTTGAAACGTACAGTTTGGCAAAATGGCGCTGTAGCTAATGCACAGTTGGGTCAATGGTATGACGTTAAGAATGTTACTTGGAATTTGGATGAAGCTAAAACTAACTTGAAGAAGGATGGAAATAACATCATCATTACTAACAATCCGTTGGCTAGCAACTGGAGCGAATTCAGTGGTGATTATATATTGACTGCTTCTCCCGATATGGTTAACGCTACTTCATTGAAGTTCGAGAACAATAGTGGTGCTGCACTGCAACAAGCTATTAAGATCGCTGTTCCTGTATATGCAACTACGAAATGGGCTCCTAAGTTGATCGATGCAGACAACCAATATGTCATATTGACTGTAACTCCAGGATCTACTACCAGAAGATAATCAATCTTTGTTTAATTAAAACTTAGGTATATAATAGAAAGGTGTTCTCCACAAAAGATGAGAACACCTTTCTTGTAACTAACTTACCGATAAGATGAAACAAAAAATGAAATATGTAGGGTTTCTGTTTCTGCTGTGTGTAGCCATTACCTCGTGCAACAACACCGGGAAAAAGCAAGAAGCACAACAAGTAGAAATAACTCCAATCTTTAGTGAAGAAGATACGGCGGAAGTGGTAAGGCTCACTACCGAGTACCTGGATCATTTACAGAAGAAGGAGTTCGATCTGGCTTTGCAGATGTTAAATCATATGCAAAATGATAGTGTGAAAGCACTCTCGGAACAAGAACAAGAAGATTTAAAGCAACAGTACCACACCTTTCCTGTGCTCTCCTATAAAATAGAAGGAATTACACTCAATGACGAACGCAATACAGAGGTGGCTTACAGTATTGAGTTTTTCAAAAAGCAAGCGGGACAGGAAGATTTTCCCAATACCATGAGCTTTCGCTTAAACCCACAAAAGATAAATGGTACCTGGTATTTGGGCGTACTAAATAGATAAAGGAAACTTGAATTTCTCAATTTTATGAATATGAAAAAACAACTATTGTTAGCTCTGCTTATCGCAGGAAGTACAGCATCGTTTGCTCAAGAACAACGAGTAAAGATTGAAAGTAAAGTGATCTTCAAACCTCATTGGTTTATGCAAGTACAGGCTGGTGCAGCTCACACCATTGGCGAAGCCGATTTCTCCGACCTTATATCTCCGGTAGCTGCCATCAATGTAGGCTATAAGTTTGCACCCATCTTTGGTGTACGCGTCGGAGCAAGCGGTTGGCAAGCCAAAGGAGGATGGGTAACACCCCAACAGACCTATGCTTTCAACTACCTGCAAGGAAACGCTGATTTAATGGTCGATCTAAGTACATTGTTCTGCAAGCTCAATCCTAACAGAGTATTCAATGCTTATCTTTTCGGTGGTGTCGGATTCAATCATGCATTCAATAATGATGATGCTAATTCGTTGGATACCAATATGTATCAGATGGAGTATCTGTGGAAAGATAGTAAAAACTCTATTGCTGGACGATTCGGATTGGGATGCGATCTGCGACTAAACGATCGCTTGGCTATCAACATCGAAGGAAATGCCAATGCATTATCCGATAAATTCAATTCAAAGAAAGCCGGAAACTGCGACTGGCAGTTTAATGCTTTAGTCGGATTGAGTATTAAGCTAGGCAAAAGCTATACCCAAACAGTCCCAGTTTATTATGAAGCAGAACCGGTGACTCCTCAGTCCTTACAGCCTCAACAGGTAGTGGAACAGCCAACGTCCAAAGAGGTAGTAGTTGTGGTAGAGCCCATGAAGCAAAATGTTTTCTTTGCGCTGAATTCGGCACGAATTCAAGACGATCAATTAGCCAAGATTAACAGCTTGGTCGATTACCTAAAGCAATACCCGAATGCGAAGGTAGATATAACCGGATATGCTGATAAAGGTACCGGTACTGCAAAAATTAACATGAAGCTATCGCAAGCTCGTGCCAATAATGTTGCCGAAGCATTGGTTTCGAAAGGTATTGCTACCGATCGAATCACTGTTGGTGCAAAAGGAGATACCGTGCAGCCTTTCGCCTCTCCGGAGGAGGATCGGGTCTGTATTTGTATTGCTGAATGATTTTTAGAACTATGCTGAACGATTCGTTTTAACATTGATCCCAGAATAATTGGTTTATGTGTTTTGTAATATTTTTGGAAATGGAAGGTGTGCCTTTGGAAATAAGGCATACCTTGCATTTATCGTTCTCCGTAGCTCTGTGATTTATCTTTTACGTTTTCTTAACTTGCGTGTTTAACGATTTTGTTATATATTGTGAATCTGTTTTTGTTAAATCAGACTGATACATTTCGTTTTAGTCTCATCACTTCAAAGAAAATGGCTATCGGGTTGATATAGAAATTTCAATAGAAAAAGACTTCAGCTATTTTTAAACAAGCTAAGTACTCCCATAACCAAAAGAATTTTATTCATGCCTTAAAATATACGCTATGATACAACAATCAGTTAACCGTTCACTCAGCTGGGCAGACGAAGAACTCTGTAACCTGAATCGCAAGACAAAGTTAGTTTTGATTTTTTTTCTTTTCACTCTATTTTCGAGCTTCTTTCTTGTATTTATCGCTTCCTTTGCTTATCGAATAGGAGCCGAAGAGGGTGGTTACAAAGCAAGGATGGAGCTGATTGAAGAGCTGAAGCTTCAACCGAATGACAGTCTTTACCAGTTAATTATTGCGAGAGAAAGCGGCCTGTCGTTTACCGACGGAAAGAACCCTTGATATTTAATAGAGAACGATTCTCATCATTGGCAAGCGTAATTTTAATGAGAAAGATATTTTATATATATATTTTCCTTACTTTTGTCTCATTAAAACCAGAAACCGATGAAAGCTTTATTACCCATTTATTGTCGTCCGCTAGGATATGTCATTTTACTTTTCTCTCTGTTCATCCCCTTTTTTCTAGTCATGCAGGGGGTGGTGACCGATGCGAACTTACTTTTTTATAAAGAATGTACTAAGTTATTGATGATGGTTGGTGCATTGATGATTTTGTTTGCGTTGGTAAAAAACGAAAATCGCGAAACAGAGCAGATACGCAACAATGCTACCCGGCAGGCTATCTTTCTCACTGTGCTGTTTCTTTTTGGTGGAATGCTTTACCGCGTAGCTAAAGGCGATTTACTTACCGTAGACACCTCTTCCTTTCTTACGTTTCTCATTGTCAATGTACTCTGCTTGGAGTTTGGAATGAAGAAGTCAATGGTCGACCATTTATTTAAAAAATAATTGATAGCAGATTAAACCTTTAACCTGAATAATTGTCCTAATACCATTAGTTATTAGAACAAATGTATTGGTTAATGAAGAAATCTACTATCTGGGTGTTGTTGATGCTATTATGCTCAGTCTCTACCCTCGCGCAAAACAAAGTTATTACCGTATCGGGTAAAGTAATTGAAGAAGATACGAAAGAACCGGTCGAAATGGCTGCTGTTCAGTTGCTGTCATTGCCCGACAGTACTCAGGTAGTTGGAGTAGTAACGAATAAGCAAGGGGTATTTACACTTCCCAAAGTCAAAGCCGGGAAATACCTCCTTAAAATTTCATTTATTGGCTTTTACACCAAAATGCTTCCTCTTCAGCTTGCAAACAATGTACCGGCCAAAAACGTAGGCACCATAGCGTTGAAGACCGATGCCGTGATGTTGAGCGAAGCAGTTATTACAGCCGAAGCACCCCAAGTGTCGATAGTAGAAGATACACTGGTTTATAATTCGTCGGCTTACCGTACCCCCGAGGGAGCTATGCTGGAAGAGTTAGTAAAGAAGATTCCAGGGGCAGAAGTAGATGAGAGTGGAAATGTCAAGATCAACGGAAAGGAAATCAAGAAAATAATGGTAGATGGAAAAGAGTTCTTTGGCGGTGATGTGAAAACCGGATTGAAGAACCTGCCCGTCAACATGATCGATAAGCTGAAAACCTATGATAAAAAGTCAGATTTAGCTCGTATAACCGGTATTGATGACGGAGATGAAGAAACGGTTCTTGACTTAAAGGTAAAAAAGGGGATGAATCAAGGTTGGTTTGGCAATGCAGATTTGGCCGCAGGTACCGAAAAACGCTATTCGGGCAACCTGATGTTGAACCGCTTTGTCGATAAAACCCAATTCTCGTTCATCGGATCGGGAAACAATGTAAATGACCAAGGCTTCTCGGGAGGCGGTGGCGGCCCTCGATGGAGACGGAATAACGGATTGAATGCAACCAAGACATTGGGTATAAACTTTGCCACCGAAACTCCTAAGCTTGAAACCGGAGGTAGTGCCCGCTATAATTATCGGGATGCCGATATTGCCAGTATAAACTCGTCGGAGCGTTTTTTAACCGCAGGCAACTCTTATTCTAACTCCAATAATCGAAATATCAGTAAAGCACTCGATTTCAATGCCGATTATCGTTTGGAGTGGAAACCGGACACAATGACCAATGTTCTTTTTCGTCCCAATCTGTCGTATGGTAAAACCAATAACCTTTCCGAAAGCTATTCGGGTACATTTAATCAAGACCCTTACAGCCTGGTAGCCAACCCCAATGATTACTTAGATTTTTCGAATTTGGTTACAGACGATCCCTTGCGCGATATACGTGTTAATACAGCCAATAACAACTCTACTTCAAAAGGTAATAGCTTATCGGCCAACGCTACCTTGCAGTACAATCGCAAGTTGAACGACAAAGGCCGAAACATTACTTTTAGAGGAACATTTGGCTATGGCGATCGTGAGAACAACCAATACCTGCAATCAGAGACACGTTATTATCAACAGCAAAGCTCATCGCGGAAGGATACCCTTTTGCGTAACCAGTATATTACTACTCCTACAGAAAATTTTAATTATAGCGCTCAGGTAACTTATAGTGAACCCATTGCTAAAGCAACGTTCTTGCAGTTCAGCTATAATTTTCAGTATAAGCTAAGCAACAGTGATAAGCGTACCTACGATCTGCTTTATTATCCCGAGTGGGAGCCGGGTATATCGCTTCCCTCCGGCTACGAAGAGCATTTAGTGGATAGTTTAGGCAAGAAAGCCGAGTATCGATATTATAATCATGACATTACGACCAGCCTGCGTTTCATTCGCGAGAAATATCAGTTGAGTTTGGGAGTTTCTGTTCAACCACAATCCTCAAAGCTGTCTTATAAAAAAGGCGATTACATGATAGATACGGTGAGAAACGTCATTAACTTTACACCCAATATTGATTTTCGTTATCGGTTCTCCAAAGTAAGCCAGCTGCGTTTTACTTACAACGGACGTGCCGGCCAGCCTAGTATGGAGAATCTGTTGCCCATCACAGACAATTCCAATCCGTTGAATATTACGATGGGAAATCCCGGGCTGAAGCCTTCATTTACACATAGTATGCGTCTGTTTTACAATACCTACAATGCAGAAAAGCAACAAGGTATCATGACGCATGCTAGTTTTTCGATGACACAAAACGCCATCAGCAATAGTACCGAATATATTGAGCAAACGGGAGGAACGATTAACCGCCCCGAAAATATTGATGGAAACTGGAGTGCTTTTGGTATGTTTGGTTATAATACCGCATTGAAAAACAAGAAATTCACCATCAACACATTCTCTCGTGTTAACTACCAGAACAATGTCGACTTCTTATTTAACAGAGATACTAAGATCAACGATAAGAATACCAGTACGGCACTGACTTTGAACGAAAACCTAAATGGTTCCTACCGAAATGATTGGTTTGAATTTACACTCAATGGGTCGGTCGGTTATGTATTCGAACGCAATAAACTACGCCCCGAAAGCAACCAGCAACCCTATAACTATTCGTATGGTGCGAGCACTAATATTACTCTGCCTTGGAACATGACCGTGTCTACCAATATGGCTAACAATAGTCGTAGAGGATATAGCGACCCTAGCATGAATCGTGATGAACTTATCTGGAATGCACAGTTGGCACAGAACTTTCTCAAAGGAGCAGCCACGGTGAGTTTCGAGATGTACGATATTCTCAGACAGCAAACTAATGTAAGCCGTTCGCTGACAGCCAGTATGCGTTCTGTTTCCGAATACAATGGTGTGAACAGTTACTGCATGGTTCATTTCATCTACCGCCTGAATATATTTGGAAATAAAGCCGCACGCGATGGCATGGGACCACGTGATTCGCGTGGCTTTGGTGGCCCCGGTAGCGGCTATAACAGAGGAGGTATGAGGGGCATCAGACCTCACTAATCATCCTAAATAGTTCATGATAAATGCTTCCTGATTAACACCCTTGTGATAGATTAATCGGGAAGCATTTATCATGAATCATATTTTTTTATACCTTTGCTCACCTATATTAGCATCTATAATTATGATTGATTGGAACTTATTGGCTAGTCAGATAGCAACAGTAGCTTTCGATATCCTCTACTTCGGAGCCATCATCGGTACCATCATTATCGTTGTTCTCGATAATCGAAACCCGGTGAAGACGATGGCGTGGGTGCTTATACTAATGTTTTTGCCTGTCGTAGGGCTTATCTTCTATTTCTTCTTTGGCCGAAGCCAACGGCGGGAGCGCATCATTGGAAAGAAAAGCTATGGTCGCCTGCTTAAAAAACCAATGGCCGAATACCTGGCACAGGACTCTTTGATTCTTCCCGATCAATACCATCGCCTCATACATCTGTTTCAGCAAACCAATCAAGCTTTTCCGTTCGAATGTAACCGTATAGAAGCCTTTACAGGCGGATATAGCATGTTTCAGTCTTTGTTGCACGAGTTGCAGAAAGCCCGTCAGCATATTCATCTCGAATTTTATATTTTTGAGGATGATGCTGTGGGGCGTTTGGTACGAGACGTATTGATTGCAAAAGCGCGCGAAGGAGTAGAGGTACGGGTTATCTATGATGACGTGGGGTGTTGGCATGTACCCCATCTGTTCTTTGAGGAGATGCGCAATGAAGGCATCGAAGTACGTAGTTTCTTAAAGGTGCTTTTTCCACTTTTCACGAGTAAGGTGAATTACCGTAACCACCGCAAAATCGTGGTGATTGATGGTGTTGTAGGCTTTGTCGGAGGAGTGAATCTCGCCGAGCGATATATGCGGGGTGTATCTTGGGGCGTATGGCGCGATACACACATACTGCTCGAAGGCAAAGCCGTGCATGGGTTGCAAACGGCCTTTTTGCTCGACTGGTATTTTGTAGACCGCACGCTGTTAACTACCTCCAGCTACTTCCCTAAAATTGAATCGCATGGCGACTCGCTGGTGCAAGTGGTTACGAGCGAACCCATCGGTCCATGGAAAGAAATAATGCAGGGGCTTACCTTGGCTATCTCCTCGGCACGTAAGTACTTCTATATACAAACGCCTTACTTTCTGCCTACCGAACAGATTTTGAGTGCCATGCAGGTTGCTGCACTGGCCGGAGTCGATGTGAGGCTTATGCTGCCCGAACGTGCCGATAACAGAATTACGCACTTAGGTTCGCACTCTTACCTGGCCGATGTGCTTCGGGCAGGGGTCAAGGTTTACTTCTATAAGAAAGGTTTCCTCCATTCTAAACTCATGATTTCGGATGATATGCTCTCGACAATTGGTTCCACGAATGTCGATTTTCGCAGCTTTGAGCATAACTTTGAAGTCAATGCCTTTATTTATGGCACAGAAACAGCCTTGCAAATGAAGGAGATTTTTATGGAAGATCAACGCGAGTGTACGCAGGTGTTTCTTAAAAACTGGGAAAAGAGACCTTGGCATCGCAAAGCCAAGGAATCTGTCGTTAGGTTGTTGGCTCCGTTGTTATGATGTTCATGAGCAAAGAGCGAAGTGTGTTGTTCTATCTGAATATAGAGAAATTTACACTTCCATAAATTCTTCTTTCTACAAAGTGAGGATTATCTTCAAAGTTGTCCTGTTTGCCATGCTCCAATACAAATAAGCCATCCTCCTTTAACAGGTTATTCTTGAAGATCAGTTCGGGAATCGTCTCCAGACCTTTGAGGTCGTACGGTGGATCGGCAAAGATAAAGTCGAATTGCTGGCGGTTGCCATTGATGAACTTAAATACATCACCGCGAATGGGCAGGCACTTATCTGTTTTTACTTCCTGCATCACTTTGCAGATAAAGGCGTGGTGTGCACCCTCTTTCTCTACACTGATTACCCGACCGCAACCACGAGATACCAACTCAATGCTGATACTTCCGGTACCGGCAAAAAGATCGAGTGCAGTCTTCACCTCTTCAAAATCAATGTAGTTGGATAATACATTGAATAGGTTCTCTTTGGCGAAGTCCGTTGTTGGGCGTGCCTTAAATGTTCTAGGCACATCAAACCTTCTTCTTTTATATATTCCGCTGATTACTCGCATATGGATATTCTCTTTTGTAAGTTATGGTAATGTTTCACAAATATAGAGATTCTTTTTCGAATAGCAATGTGTATTGTTCAAACCATTTGCCAAAATTAAGTAAGGTATACGAAGCCTGCTTTTGCTGGCATACACTTAGTTGCTGATGGCTAATGATGTTGCTGGTTAGTAAAATTAGTTGATTATTAGAGCGTTGTGATGCTTTTTGCTAATTGTCCTAGTATTGTATTATTTGCCAACAATTATTAAAACATCGTGGTCTATCTTATCTTCCTCTCTCTAAATCGCTATATTTGTTACACTTGTCATGTTATTGATCTTAATAGGCAGAGATTGTCTACAAACTATTTGATTTAAGGAAATACGCGCTTTTCGCATTCCTTTCTATATTTTGCCCTTCGAGTTCTAACTCTTAAAAAAATCTTATGAAATTAATCATCGTGTCTAACAGGCTGCCATTGACTGTTACAAGAAAAAACAAGAACTACAAAATTATTCCAAGTGCCGGCGGGCTTACTACCGGGTTACATTCTCTTGACATACATATCGAGAAGTGTTGGGTAGGCTGGCCGGGCCTGTGTTTCGATGATGAAGTGGAACAGATGAGAATAGATTCTCAATTTACAAAACATAATTTTCATCCGGTATATCTTACGGCCGAAGAGGTTAAACGTTATTATCAAGGATATAGTAACAGTGTATTATGGCCTCTTTCACACTACTTCTTCAGTCATGTTGAGCATTTGGACGAATACTGGGAAGCTTATAAAAGTGTCAACGAACTGTTTTGCCGGAAAACGCTTGAGGTTATCGAGCCCAACGATATTGTGTGGATTCAGGATTATCAGTTAATGTTGCTTCCGGCTATGATTCGGAAAGTAATCCCCACGGCAACCATTGGTTATTTTCATCACATACCGTTTCCATCCTACGAACTATTCAGATGCTTACCCGAGCGAGCAGAAATACTTAAAGGCTTGTTGGGAGCAGACCTCATCGCCTTCCACACCCATAGTTATATGCGTCATTTTATAAGTGCGGTGTACCGGGCACTCAAACTCGATTGTCTGTTCGACGAGATTCATGTAGATAACCGACTTGTCAACGTCGATGCTTTTCCGATGGGCATTAATTACGAACAATATCATAGCGCACTGGAAAATCCGAAAATCAGTCAGAAAGCAGAGATGTTTCGTCGAAACTTCGGTAGTGGTAAATTAATACTCTCGGTAGACAGACTCGATTACAGTAAAGGAATCCTGATGAGGTTAAAAAGCTTTGCCAAGTTGCTCGACGAGTGTCCGCAATATCACGGAAAAGTGTCATTGGTGATGATTGTAGCCCCTTCGCGTACCACGGTAGGAGTTTACTCTCAACTAAAAGAGCAGATAGATAAGATGGTGGGTGGAATCAATGGACGTTACTCTACCCTTGCCTGGAGGCCGGTATACTACTTCTACCGTTCGTTTCACTTCGAGGAATTGGCAGCCCTGTACAGCATTGCCGATATCGGGTTGGTGGTACCCTTTAGAGATGGTATGAACTTGGTGGCAAAAGAGTATATTGCTTCCAAGAAGAACGGACACGGTGTGTTGATTCTCAGTGAGATGGCAGGAGCAGCTTTCGAGTTGAATGAGGCTATTATCGTTAATCCTAATAATATGAAAGAGATAAAGGAGGCCTTTGTCCAAGCACTCGAAATGCCCGAAGAGTTTCAGGCAGCAGCTATTAGCAGCATGCAGGAGACCATTTCCAGACAGAATGTTTCGCAATGGGCTAAGGAGTTTGTCGAAGAATTGCTGGTTGTAAAAGAAAAGAACAGGCAGCTTCGCATCAAAATTATGAATGACGATGCGATTAATCGAATTAAACAAGCGTATCATAAAGCCGGAAAGCGGTTGGTGATACTGGATTATGATGGTACGCTTTCGCCTTTCTTCAGTAATCCGATGATGGCGAAACCTACCCCGGAGGTGCTTCGTCTATTGGCTGGTATGTGTGAGGATAAGCGTAATACGGTTGTTATCTGTAGCGGAAGAGACCGGCAAACATTGGATGAGTGGTTTGGTGCCATACCGGTAGGCTTATCGGCAGAGCACGGTATCTTCTATAAGAAGAACGGAGTTTGGCGAAGCAAGAGACATAAGGCAGAGTGGCATGGCGAAATTATGGAGATCATGAAGCGTACCGTGCGTAGAACGCCTCATTCGAGATTGGAGCAGAAGGAAACAGCGCTGGTGTTTCACTTTCGGGATGTAGATGTATGGTTGGCAGAGATGAGGGTCAGCCAGTTGATTAATGCATTGATTGTACCTTGTGCACGCCTCAATTTGCAAATAATGAAAGGAAACAAAATTGTAGAAGTGAAGTACAGTAATTGTAACAAGGGAAAGGAAGTGTTGCGTCTGACCTGTGAAGATACCTACGATTTTGTGATGGCCTTGGGCGATGATACCACTGATGAAGATATGTTTGCAGCTCTGCCCGATAGTGCATTTACCATTAAAGTAGGCAAGGTTTCGCAAGTGGCAGGTTATAACCTGCCTCGCCAAGAGCAAGTACTCTTATTTCTTAACGAATTAATTAAATAGTTACTATGACGAAGAAAAACCTGAATTACGGAGTTGTTGGCAACTGTAGGGCAGCAGCATTGATCTCGGAAGATGCAAGTATTGATTGGCTTTGTTTGCCCATGTTTGATTCTCCTTCGATTTTCTCGAAACTACTCGATGAGGAGAAAGGAGGTAGCCTTTCCATCAGTGTAGCAGAAGATTATTATCACACTCAGAGCTATCTGAAAGATACGAATATCCTTCGTACTTGCTTCGTATCTGATGAAGGAAGTTTCGAGGTGATTGATTTCATGCCACGCTATCGTATCTCCAACCGCGGCTACCATACTCCCCCTGAGGTCTGTCGGTACATCCGGTTACTTTCGGGGAGACCACGCTTCAGCATCCACTATACCCCTGTGATGAATTATGGTAAAGAGGAGGTAAACCACCGTATTTTTGAAGACTACATCCGTAGCTTTTCGCAGGTAGACGGCAACAACAATGTTTATTTGTACTCGAGTCTCGATTTTCATGCCATCCTCAACGGCACTGAAGTGGTGCTGGAGAAAGAAGAGTTTCTGCTACTTTCTTATTTTCAGAAGTTGGATGCGATGAATCTTGAGCGCATCTACCTCGATTACGAACGAACCAAAGTATACTGGCTCGATTGGAGTAGCTATTCGCACAAAGCTGCCAGCTATACAGATGCAGTGGCCCGCAGCCTGCTTGTGCTCAAACTGATGTGTTTTGAATATTCGGGGGCAGTGCTTGCTGCCTTAACAACCAGTTTGCCCGAAACGATCGGTGAGGTAAGAAACTGGGATTATCGTTTTTGCTGGATTCGGGATGCATCGATGTCTATTGAAACATTGCTGAAAATGGGACATCAGTTTACGGCGCTTCGTTTTCTGACCTTTATCAAGCGTTGTCTTCGATCTAAAGGCGATTCGTATCAGATAATGTATGGCATAAGCGGAGAGCGGGAGTTGAAGGAAGAGATACTCACTCATCTTGCCGGCTATGGGCATTCGGCTCCGGTCAGGATCGGAAATGCAGCCTATAACCAGAAGCAGAACGATATCTTCGGCTATCTGATGAATATTATTCACTATTATTTTCTTTACTTTCCCGGCACACTTGGTGAGCGCGAAGAGATGTGGGAGGTGGTGCGTCTGATTGTGAAGAATGTATATGAAGTATGGCGTCTGCCCGATCGCGGTATCTGGGAAATCAGAAATCAGGAAAAGCATTTTGTGTTTTCCAAGGTGATGTGTTGGGTAGCATTGGATCGCGGCATCAAGATTGCTTCCTGTTTGAAACAAACGGGCTATGAAGTGGCTTGGCAGAAAGAAGCTGATATAATCAAAGAAGACGTGATGAGCAACGGTTGGAATGAGGAGTTCGAAAGCTTTACACAGTCTTACGATACGACCTATGTCGATTCATCTTTGCTGCTGATGGCTCAATATGGCTTTATCAGTGCCCATGATGAGCGCTTTGTGAAAACGGTGCATCGTATACGGCAGGTGCTTTATAAAGAAGGGTTAATGTATCGCTATAAGAACAGAGACGATTTCGGATGTCCTACGTCTGCCTTTACCATCTGTACTTTCTGGTTGGTTCAGGCACTGCACGAAATTGGCGAAAAGGATGAAGCGCGCAGCATATTCGACGCACTGCTTTCATATGCCAATCATGTAGGGTTGTTAAGTGAGGATCTTGACTTTAAGACCAAGCGACTTTTGGGTAATTTTCCACAAGCTTATTCTCATCTGGCACTCATCAATACGGCAAAGATGCTCGAAGAAGAGCATAGACTGTCGCACTGATTACTCGCAAGTTAACAAGGCTTGCATGTCGATATTGGTCTCAGGGTTCATGATAAATACCTGAAGAATGAATTTACGTAATTCTTTCACCAATGCCTCTTTGTCGGTCAGCAGGCCGGTGAGGTGTAGCTCGTCGCGCTCTTGGTCGAACTCCAATTGCTTCCATACATAGAGTAGGTAGTAAACACGGTCTTCGGTTTGCTTGCACTCGAAAGAGTTGACAAGCAAGAGGTGTCCTTTTTCGTAGCAATACAGGTCGATGGCACCACTACGGAGAGAGGCATATAGCTTCTTACTATTTCCCAACCGGCTTTTTACGGCAAAATATTCGGTCAGCGGACTCACTTGTGAATAGAATCGGGCATGAGGATACTGTTCGTTCAAGAAAGAATAAGCACTTCGATCTATGCCGAAGATAACCACCAAGTTGTGTGTTTTCAGGATGTTGTATTGTATCGTTTCGTTCTCCCGATACGGATGGTTGTAATGAAAGAGTATCTCTGTCTGATCGTCTTCGAAAAGTTCCAGAGGAACCAACGTAAAACGCTTGCCTGTGACTAGAATGTTGACCCGTTTGTACTCGTGGTTCAGAAACTCCAATTCGCGGAAAGCTTGCTTAAGGTTGGCTGTAAGCGACAATGAGGTATCTATCTCCTTCTCGAAGAAAGAGAGCGTACTATCGTGTATCGGATTGTAGATAGAAAAAGAAAATCCATCCGTACTCAGACGGATGGATAGTGTGTATTGTTCCGATTTACTATAGTCAATCGTTTCGATCATTGCTCTTTCGGGCATCATTCTGTATGAAATTATTCCCAGTTACCTGCACCGTTGTTTGGTACTTCGATAGAACCTACCATCAAACCGCAGTATTTACCTAATTTTGTTTGAACGTCTTTCAAGTTAGCAATTTCTTGCTTGTTCAGACCATCCAAGTAAGTGTCGTAAGGAGTTTTTGCTTCGAACAAGAAGATAGGAGCACCCGATTTGGCTGTATCGTTCTTGATAGCCATTTCGAACTGTGCACCGCCACCGAACGGAACATAACGCATAGAGTCAGGGTTGAAACCGTTGGGGAAAATAGTATCCATAACAGCTACCCACAGCGTATCACGTTTGAAGTTCATCAAACCTGCTGCTTCAACTTCTTTCCAGTTGCCGGTTTTCTTTGCTTTATTGATCATGGCCATGGCTTTTCTTTCAGTCATACCATCTTCCAGCTGCTTATCACTCAAAACACCTTCTTTAGATACGAAAGGCAATTTCTGAGTTTTTACAAACTCAATCAATGAATCGAAGCTGGCTGTATACTGTCCTTTGTGAAGTGTGCGGTACTCCATTTGTGCTTTACGGATGTCAATTAATCGACCGATTACCGCTTTTTCTCTGTGTTTCTTCGCGTTTTCGAAATCGATCGGACCCATGATGCTGGCATAGCAAATGTACACTAAGGCAACAGCGCATAGGCCTAATACGATATTAAATGCTGTTTTCATGATAAATATGTTTTTTTTAGTTTATATTCGTAGCGCAAAAATAAAATAAATAAATTTAAGTTCAATAGTTCCGAGAGCTTTTTTCTCGTACAAAAATGATAAATAACTATTTAGAAAGGCAAATTAAGGAAAATTTTCCTTACCAACCAACTTTTGAGCAAGAAATAGCTGTGAAATCTCTTTCGGAGTTCCTCCTGTCGACGAGCAATGAGGCTGTTTTTGTGCTGCGTGGTTATGCCGGAACGGGCAAAACATCACTGGTAGGAGCCTTGGTCAAGACAATGGATAAACTGCAACAGAAAGCTGTGTTGCTTGCACCTACGGGACGTGCTGCCAAGGTATTTTCTACTTACGCGGGGCATCCGGCATTTACCATTCATAAGAAAATATACAGGCAGCAATCTTTTTCGAACGAGGTAACAAACTTCTCGGTCAATGATAACCTTTCGGCGCATACCTTATTTATAGTCGATGAAGCTTCGATGATCTCGAACGAGGGGCTTTCGGGCTCTCTCTTCGGTACTGGTCGTTTGCTGGACGATTTGATACAGTTTGTTTATTCGGGTGTGGGATGCCGGCTGCTGCTCATGGGAGATACGGCTCAGCTTCCTCCCGTAGGCGAGGAGCAGAGTCCTGCACTATACACAGAGGCACTTAAGGGCTATGGATTGGAGGTAAAGGAGGTCGACTTGACGCAAGTGGTGCGGCAGGTGCAAGACTCGGGTATTTTGTGGAATGCAACCGAATTGCGCAAACTCATTGCGGCCGACGAATGTTCGGCATTGCCGCGGTTCAAGATAAGTGGGTTTGCCGATATACGGGTTGTCCCGGGCGATGAGCTGATTGAAACCCTGACTGCTTGTTACGAGAAAGACGGTATGGATGAAACCATTGTGGTGTGCCGTTCCAACAAACGAGCCAATATTTATAATAAAGGTATCCGCGCGCAAATTCTTTACCGCGAAGACGAACTCAATACGGGCGACATGCTCATGGTAGCTAAGAATAATTATTACTGGACGGAGGCGTATAAAGAGATCGATTTCATCGCCAACGGCGAAGTTGCCGTAGTGCGTAGGGTGAGGCGCACGCGCGAGATGTACGGATTCCGCTTTGCTACTGTGCAGCTCTCTTTTCCCGATCAGAACGACTTTGAATTAGAGGCCGACCTCTTGCTCGATGCGCTCAGTACCGATGCGCCTGCCTTGCCCAGGGCCGATAACGATCGTTTGTTCTATGCTGTACTTGAGGATTACGCCGACATTCCCAATAAGCGCGACCGGATGAAAAAGATGAAGGCCGATCCGCACTACAATGCCCTACAAGTAAAGTATGCCTATGCAATTACTTGCCACAAAGCGCAAGGTGGGCAATGGCAAAACGTCTTTCTCGATCAAGGTTATATGACCGATGAGTTCCTCACGCCCGATTACTTTCGCTGGCTATACACCGCCTTTACACGTGCCACGAACACCCTATATCTCGTTAATTATCCCAAAAGCCAGATTCGCTAAACAGATGATCGGTTGTCAACGATGCAAAACTCCGATAAGTTACGTGTATCTCTTCCGATAGCTATCTGCATGGATGGTATTCTTTAACCATTTCTTGTCAATAGTTTAGATAGTCGGCTTGCATGTCGACGATCATCGCTTTACAACGCGACCATTGTCGTATTGTAAGCCGACAATGGTCGCATTGCAAGCCGACAATGAGAATGATAGAGAAAACACAGATAACTAATCAGGATGAAGCAGTTATATATCGGTTATTCTGTACAAAGCTTACAGTTCTTTTACCTTGAATGAATACGGTGTTTTTTTAGATCGAAATCGCTACTACTTCGTCTTCAAAAACAAAAGAGAGTAATGTTTTGTTTATCAGTAAAATAAACGAGTAAATGGTGCTTTTGTTTAGAGAAATTTATACCTTTGTTGCAGCATATACCTTAAAAGTAATAACAACCAAATTAAAAAACTGATTGACTATGAAGCATTTTATTTTTTTTATCGCATGTGTGTGGTGTTTATTGGTAGTGACTTCTTGTGAAAAGAATTACCGAGATATTGTATTCTTTACTGGTGAAGAGCCTACCACCGAGCCGGGAATCTATACTAATATTAGCTCTAGTGCAGTGCTTTATACGATAGGCCCTAAAACAATTTTCAAAGGTATTGATGGTGGAGACGGTGATTATACTGTAACTCACAACAGCAACGAAGAGGTGGTTTATGCCGGGGTGGAGGAGAAGTCTAACGGATATGCTCGTCTCCGCCTGACCCAAAAAAAGATTGGAGAGGCTGTTATTACTGTAAAAGACGGTAGTGGGAGGCGTGCCATGCTCAAAGTATGGGTGGGTGAATATAAAGACACTTGGAGAGTCTCTAAAGTAGGTATCGTGATTAAGGGTGCGGTAAGCGTGGCGCAGAAAGCAGAGATTGAAGAAGCGTTTAAAAATACGTATCCTGTAGGGATAGGAGGTCGCTACGAGCTTTATCCCGTAACATGGAGCGATCCTTTAAAAGGTCGCTTGCTGATATACCTCAATGATGCAGCTATTGCACCTATTATCGGGATGTATGAACAGAAGAAGACCGTTAATATGGAAGGTAAAGAGGTAACGGGTTACTTTTTCGCATACAATAATAAGGAGTACCTGTATTTTATACCTAGTGGACTACCTTTACTAACTCGTGATTTAAGGCCTGTTTCTCTTGATCTGGTCGAAGATGTGACCGGTGTCTGTTCGGTAGCGCTTCCCGAGGGAGTATCGGTTTATCGGGTACAGGAGATTAAATTTGCCTATTAAGTTATACGCTGATTATATGCCTCTTGGTGCCCCATAGAGGCTTTAAAACATAAGTAAGGGTCCTGTCTGTATTATGATAACAGATAGGACCCTTATTCTTACTTAATGGTACCCTTCAAAACGCTTTCTTTGCCTCAAATAGATATCCAGATAGATCGCGAATCCTTTTTGTCTACTTTTTCGTTTGATTGATTCCGTATTGCATAGGTAGCACTTCTGAGTACGGTATACTATTTTCAACTGATAGTATTACATTTGCAATATTGTGATTTATCTTTAATAACTTATATCTATGCTTAAAAAAAGTCGGATAATCTAGTTATTATCCGACTTTGAAATCGTAAAAAGAATAAATCAGAAGGTACTAAAATAATATCACTATAATTATTCAATCCAATACCAATGGTTTGTTAAGTTTTTAATTAACATAAAAAGTAGATTAGATTCTGCTAATTAAGTTTCGGGTTATGTTTCGTCGGGGGAATGTGAATTATATCCGAACCTCTCATTATCCACCTGATGAGGCATTATTAGAGGCATGTGATGAATTAGGAATGTTGGTCGAAGTAGGGCGCCGGAACACGTACCCCAAAGGAGCTATTGACGCATTGGAGGGAAGTGCGAAAGCATTTGATTCTTCTTTGACAATTAGTGTAGCAGCAGGACTCTCTAAACTGCCACAGTACCTTGGGCACTCGACCAGACTGCTGCCGGTTCGAACCTTTTTTGCTCTACGAAGGAGAATATCTATTGTGCTACTTTAAGAAATGCCGATGGTATGTCTGTTTCGCTGAAGTCTGATGCGACACAGCATGTGCGTGCCTGGATGGATAACGATTGTACTCGTTTATTGGTGGCTGATTATAACAATGCCGATCGAGAGAATTTCCTGATTTCTCATTCGGAGAAAGAATACAAGCCTCTTCGTAAAGGAGATAAGGTACAAGGAGTGATTATACTCCATTCTAAATGTCCGGATATCATGTTTTGATATCTTGGTATTCCTGTTTTGTAGGTGTAGAGGTAATAAAATGAGTCTATATTGGGAGAATAGCCAAAAAATATGTACATTTGTCTGTGTAATATATTGTCTTTTTAACAAAATTAATTATGGATAGACCTTTAGTGCACTCTCTCTGGAGCTTATTAGAAAATATTGCCGATAGCTTGGATAGTAAGAGATTGGCAGATGTTTTTCGCTTTATTTCTTTTCATCCATCCGAAACTTATGGACCGCACAAACATTTGCGTATTGAGATAAATTACGTAAAAAAAGGAAACTGCGTACTGCATCTCGATAATGAGAGTGTCAGTTTCCGAGAAGGAGAGATGATGATTATCTCTTCGGAGGTAAACCATACCTTCGAAGCCGGCTGTGAGGGAACTACACTTATGCAGTTAGAGTTTTTACCGGAAGTTTTCTTAAAATTCAATATTGATGTAGGCAGTCCAAAAGAGAGACCGGCTCCTTTTACTATCTTTTCGGAAGAGAACCGATTGATTAAGATTGTGAACAATGTACGTATCATGCGGGCCGTGCAACGCATCGTCAACGAGTTGAAACTAAAAGGCCGGCACTATCAATACCTGGTAGTGATGTATTATGCCGAATTGTTGGTTTTGATAGATCGTTATATGGACGAATCGTATTTACCCATTTGTACCAATGAATCCTTGAAAAAGGCTATTTCGTACATTCGTCTCAACTATCATAACGATTTGACCATTACCGATGTAGCCGAGTATGCAGGGGTTAGTGAGCGCTATCTCCGCAAACTTTTTGCCCAACACTTGAACTTGTCTCCGTTAGACTACCTCAACCAGATTCGTATCAATAAATCGATTGAGTTGCTGAGAAACACTGAAATGTCTGTGAAAGAGATTTGCTTTGTATGCGGATTCAAGTCTCCTCAATACTTCTCTCGTGTTTTTAAACAGCAAATGGGAATTACGCCGAGAGAAGTGGTTAAGTAATACATCCGTTTTGTGCATTTATTCTTGTCATCCGGTCCTTTCTGCGCACGTAAGGTTGAACTGGATTTTCCCTTCTTTCAGCCCTTTCAGCTATCTTTGCTATTGTTAAAACAAGTCATATGCAAACTTAAAAATAGCTATAAAATGAAAGAATGGAAAGATGATAAAGATTTATACAGACTGATTAGAGAAGAACTCTACACGGCTGTTGTTGGCGATATTATGGATAGGATGGGATATATCCATCAGTTTTTATCTCCTCGCATTCGTCCTTTGCGCGAAGATATGCTGGTGGTAGGACGTGCTATGACGGTGCTTGAAGCCGATGTACACGATAATCCCGGTTGTTTGGGAATGAACCCGTTGCTGAAAAGATCGTTTGGGTTGATGCTCGAAGCGCTTGACGATCTAAAGGAGGATGAGGTGTATATCTGTTCGGGATCGTCTCCCGCTTATGCTTTGTGGGGAGAATTGATGAGTGCCCGTGCTATGCAATGCAAGGCTGCGGGAGCAGTCGTAAACGGATTCTCACGCGATACGAAAGGAATACTTGCTCTTGATTTTCCTTGCTTCTCTTATGGCCCTTATGCGCAAGATCAGGCACCTCGCGGCAAGGTGATCGATTATCGTGTACCTATTGAAATGGATGGGGTGCTTGTGAATGACGGTGACATGGTGATTGGCGATGTGGATGGGGTATGTGTGGTTCCGCGCAGCATCGAAGAAGAGGTTTTTACACAGGCACTCGAAAAAGCCAGAGGAGAACGTATTGTGCTGAAAAAGATACAAGAAGGGATGCGGGCACGCGATGCCTTCGACCAGTTTGGTATTATGTAATTAGTAACTCAATGAAAAGGAGACGATTGAAATGAAAATAACAGATGTAAAAGTATGGTTGGTGCAAGGTATCAAATACAACTGGACACTATTGAAAATATATACCGACGAAGGGTTCACCGGCGTAGGTGAAGCAACTAACTGGCCTGGAAGCCCTGTCGTGTTTGAAGCCGCGCGACATATCGGACAGCGTATCATTGGGTTAGACCCCATGAAAACAGACTTTATCTGGACTAAGCTTTACCGAGATCTAAACTGGATCGGCCCGTATGGTGCAAGTATGTGTGCCATTAGTGGCATTGATATGGCACTACTCGACCTCAAAGGCAAGGTATTGGGTGTGCCCTGCTATGAACTGCTGGGTGGAGCTTACCGGAAAGATATTTTGCTGTATGCCAATTACTGGTTTACGGGAGGCGGACATAACGAAGCAGATTATGCAGCACAAGCCTTGAAAGTAAAAGAGACGGGGTTCACCGGATTGAAATTTGACCCGTTTGCTCATACAAACTATTTCTATGGCGAAGATTTGGCTTCGAATCTTACCTTGTCGCCGGCTCAGCAAGACCTGGCATTCAATGTATCGCGTGCTGTTCGCGAAGCAGTAGGTCCCGATATGGATATTATGATTGAAACACATGCCATGTTAAACTACCGCATTGCAGTAAAGATGGCCGAACGTTTAGCAACACTCGATATAACTTGGTATGAAGAACCTGCAGGACCAGAAAGTTCGCAAACGCTTCGTGCCATGCGCGAACGTCTCCCATCGGATGTAACCATTTGTGTAGGCGAAAGGCATTATACTCGTTTCGGCATTCGCTCGTTGCTCGAAAAACATGTATGCGATATTATCATGCCCGATATCACCCGTTGCGGAGGTCCGTCGGAGATGAAACGAATGGCGACCATGGCCGAAGCTTATAATGTGCTCATAGCACCTCACAACCCCAATGGGCCGTTGTCTACACTGGCTTCTTCGCATGTGTGTGCTTCGATTCCGAACTTCTTCCGTCAGGAGTTTATGTACAATGATGTTCCGTGGAGAGATACCGTAATCGATCATCCGATTGCCGAAATGGTATACGACGGGCATCTTCATCTCTCTCAACGACCGGGTTTGGGGGTTGATCTGGTAGAAGAGGAGATGGAAAAGCATCCGGGCATCACGACGAATGCTCCTGAAAACTTTTATATCTAATCATCTATGGCAATGAATATAGACCTAAAAGGGAAAGTAGTGTTGGTTACGGGAGTCTCTTCCGGTATCGGTTTTGGAGTAGCCCGGGAGTTTGCCAGGGCAGGTGCTTGTGTGGCAGGCTGTTCACGGAAAGAGGAAGGAGATGAAAGCTCAATCTTGTTCAAACAAACCGTTGAGGCGGAAGGGGTGCAAGCCTTGTATGTACAAACCGATGTGACTCGTCTCGAAGAGTTGGAAAAGCTGGTTGGTAGAGTGATGGCAACTTTCGGTAAGATAGATATATTGGTATCTAACGCCGGAGTAAATATATTCGAAGGAGCAGCCGAGTGTACGGAAGAACGATGGGCGTACAACATGGAACTGAATTTATCGTCACATTGGCGACTCTCGAAGTTATGCAAACCCTACTTGGAGCAGAGTGGAGAGGGAGTAGTACTGCTTATGACGTCGAACCATGCGTATAGCTCTATTCCCGGCTGTTTCCCTTACAATGTAAGTAAAACAGCCATTACCGGACTGGTTCGAAGCTTGACCATTGAATGGGGCCCTGCTATTCGTACTGTCGGAGTGGCTCCCGGTTTTATTGATACGGCAGGCAACGATACTTGGTTTGACTCTTTCCCTGATGCAACTGCCGAAAGGCAACGTACGATTGATTTGCATCCGACGAAGTGTATCGGAACAGTAGAAGAGGTGGGCGCACTCTGCGTATATCTGGCCTCTCCGATAGCCCGCTTTATCAGTGGAACGACCATCTTGATGGATGGCGGTCGGTCGGCACTTATGCAAGATTCCTAAATCTATAACAAACCTACCATGAAAGCAATTTTACTACATCGTTGCAGTGATCAGACCGGCGAAGCCGCTACTTGGCTATCAGAACCGGAGTTGTTTCTCTGGGTCGATATTGATGGTGGAATTCTCCATACGTATGATCCGAAAGACGGAACGTTTACCGAACATCTGTTTTCCGAACTCATCTCTTCTATCATTCCTCGAAAGGGAAATGATGCAGAAGTCATACTGGCTTTAAAGAACAGGCTCATTTCTTACCACCTCATAGATCAAACGTTTACCACCTTGCTCGAGATCGATGGATTGCGCCCCTTCTTGCGAACCAATGACTGCAAAGCATCACCCGAAGGAAGAATTTGGTTGGGAGTGATGCATATGAACGACCATCGGCAGACGGGGGCTTTGTATCGTGTAGACAGCGATTTGTCTTTGAACCGGGTGCTGGAACATCAATCTATTCCAAACGGATTGGTCTGGAATAAAGAGGGCGATAGAATGTATTATGCCGACTCGGGACGGGGTTGTATTGAAGAGTATGCATACGACAGAACAACGGGAGGTATCCGATTGATGCGCACAGCTATTCAGGTACCCCCCGAATATGGAGTGCCCGATGGAATGACGATAGATGCAGATGGACTGTTGTGGGTAGCACATTGGGGTGGTTTTGGGGTTTATATCTGGAATCCGGAGGATGGACAGTTGGTGAACAAGATCGAAGTACCTGTACCGAATGTTGCCTCTTGTACCTTTGGCGGAACAGAGAGGCGTTTGTTGTTTATTACCACTGCACGCTCCGGGCTGACGGATGCTGAAAAAGAGATCTACCCGTTGAGTGGTAGTTTATTTGTGGCCGAAGTGCCGGATGTGATACCCGGTGAGAATCATTATCCTTTTTGTAACCGGATAAAAAACGATGTAATATGAATATATCTGTTCTTGACTTAATTGTGTTTTTTGCTTACTGCGCTTTGATTTTATTCGTAGGGCTCTTTGTTTCCCGCAAGCGGAAAGGGAGTAAGCAAGAAGATGCAAGTGATTATTTTCTTGCAGGTCGTGGTCTTGCCTGGTGGGCGATTGGTGCTTCGATTATTGCCTCTAATATCTCGGCCGAACAGTTTGTAGGTATGTCCGGTTCGGGCTACGCTATTGGTTTGGCAATGGCTACCTACGAGTGGATAGCTGCATTGGGGCTTCTTATTGTAGCTAAGTTTTTTATACCTATATTTTTGAAAAAGAAGATTTTTACGATGCCACAGTTTCTCGAAGAACGTTTTGACCAGAGGGTGAAGACGGTGATGGCTCTCTTCTGGCTGGCGGTATTTGTATTTATCAACCTGACTTCGATTTTATACTTAGGTGCATTGACCATCGAGAAGGTGATGGGGGTACCGATGATGGTAGGCGTGTTGGGACTGGCAGCTTTTGCGGGCATATATTCTATCTATGGAGGGCTGAAAGCGGTGGCGCTGACCGATGTGATACAGATTGTCTTCCTTATTGGAGGGGGATTGATTACTACTTATATTGCGTTGGATATGCTGGGGGTAGGTGAGGGTGCTTGCCAAGGATTTCTCAACCTATGTACACAGGCCGAAGATAAATTTCATCTGATACTCGATAAGTCGCACCCCGGTTACAAGGATTTGCCGGGCATATCGGTGATTATTGGCGGTTTGTGGGTGGCCAATCTATACTATTGGGGATGTAATCAGTACATTATTCAACGGGCACTGGCTGCCAAATCGGTGAAAGAGGCACAAAAGGGAATGGTGTTTGCCGGATTTATTAAACTGTTGATACCCCTGCTTGTTGTAATCCCCGGGATAGCGGCTTTTGCACTTGACGCTCCATTGGCTAAGTCGGATGAGGCTTATCCGTGGTTGTTAAGCAATTTGCTGCCTACGGGTATCAAAGGTATTGCTTTTGCCGCATTAACAGCGGCCATTGTCAGCTCATTGGCTTCGATGATGAACAGTGTATCAACTATTTTTACAATGGATATCTACCGTTCCTATATTCGTCCGGCAGCCGGACAAACTGAACTCGTAAGTACCGGGCGTTGGGCAAGTTTTGCAGCTTTGCTGATTGCTGTTGCGATTGCTCCGATGCTATCCGGACTGGATCAGGCTTTTCAGTACATTCAAGAGTTTACCGGATTTATCAGTCCGGGTGCACTGGCTATCTTTCTGGCAGGATTCTTCTATAAACGGGCAACAGCCAATGGCGCTTTAGCAGCAGCTTTGGGCTCGTTTGTTTTCTCTACTGTTTTAAAACTGCTCTGTACCGAACTGCCTTGGATGGATCGGATGAGTATTGTCTTTTTACTTTGTTGCAGCTTAATTGTTTTGATGGGTAATAAGAAGCAGGCGCATAACCCACGGTACGACATCGATCCGACGTTGTTTCGTACCGGTACATTCTTTAATCTTTTATCTTGTATCATTCTTGTTATTCTGATAGCCTTTTATTGGCTATGGTGGTAATCAACTTAAAACTATAAAACCATGAAATTTAAATACGCATTATCTACGTTGGGGATTTGTCTGCTTGCTCTTTTTCCCAATCCATCCCAAGCTGTTACTACGGTAGCTCAACCATCGGGCCATTCGTATACATTATTGTCGCAACAAGCGGGTGTAGACAAGCCAAGTATTTTACTAAACGGTACTTGGCAAATCAAGTTTTCGCCTACTGCCAAGTGGACTACGATTCAAGTTCCCGGTGAGGCTGCCATGCAAGGCTATGCTATTGAGCATGACAAACCGTTTACTTACAGAAAAATGGTCACTATACCGGCCGATTATGCCGGAAAGAAGGTGATGCTTCGTTTTGATGGAGTATATAGTCAGGCACGGCTGTCGGTCAATGGTCGGTTTGTACGTGAACATCACGGAGGATTTACCCGCTGGGAAACGGATATAACCCCTTATGTGAAGCCGGGCAAGAGAAATGAAGTGTTGCTCGAAGTGACCGACCGGCTGGATGAAATATCATATGCATCAGGCTATGCGCATCATCCCATCGGAGGCATCTTGCGTGATGTAACTCTGTTTGCGCTTCCTCAAACACATCTTTATGATATTGCTTTAGAGACATGCCTCGATACACTATACCGCGATGCAGTTCTTCGTTTCTCTTGCCTTTCGGAAGCTGGAGAAGGGGCTGAGGTTGTGTTTTCGCTAACCGATCCGAAAGGAAAGTTGGTGAAACTGATACAGAACCGTTTCTCATTGTCCGGAGGGAAGGGAGAACAAGTGATTGAGCTTCCGGTAAAGAATCCGTTGAAGTGGGATGCGGAACACCCGAATCTATACGAATTGACTATTTCTGTTTGGCATCATCAAAAAGAGACAGGACATTTTACCCGCAAAATAGGCTTTCGTGTTGTGAAGATTATAGGTAACCGAATGCTTGTTAATGGGCAGCCGATAAAGCTAAGAGGGGCTTGCCGCCATGATATTCATCCTACGCTCGGGCGTACCACGACTCCTGAGCTAGACAGTCTGGATGTAGTTTTATTCAAACAGTCGAATATGAATTTCGTGCGTACATCACACTATCCCCCTTCGGAAGCATTTCTGGAATACTGCGACAGGTACGGGCTTTATGTAGAGAGTGAGACTGCGGTTTGCTTTGTCGATACCTATCGGCAGAAGAACTATGCTCCCGGTAAGACACAGAGCAATCCGGACTTTGCCGACCGTTATTTAGGGCAATGTCAGGAAATGGTGAAAAGTTTTCGTTCTCATCCTTCTATCTTATTTTGGAGTATCGGCAACGAGAGTGTCTACGGCTCTAACTTTCAGCTTTGTTGGGATTGGGTGAAGGCTACCGATACAACCCGTCCGGTTATTTTTAGTTATCCGGGGGCTGTAGATAAGGAAGAAAAAGTATACGATATTCTCAGTATGCACTATCAGGATGTGAATGGAAACTTGTCGCAATGGGGAATGAACACACGCGGATTCCAAGGACACGGTATTCCGGCTTTATTCGACGAGTGGGCACATCCGGCTTGTTATACTTATACTACCTTGCAAACCGATCCGAATATTCGTGAGTTCTGGGGACAATCGCTCGACAAAATGTGGAGTGGATTGTACGAAGCTCCGGGTGGCTTGGGAGGAGCTATCTGGGGGTATATCGACGAAACATTTATGCTTCCGAAACCGAAAGTAGGAACCCCCTTCTGGAAGGAATTTGCTCATACGGCCAAGCCTAACAACTATCAGGGTGATTGTGTGGGATATGGAGAGTGGGGCATTGTTGATGTGTGGCGTCGTCAGAAACCTGAGTTCTGGTCGACAAAGAAGGCTTATTCGCCCATCCGTTTGTTAGTCAACGAAATAGGTGATTTTGCTTCGGGGCAGCGTTTGATTCTTCCAGTCTATAATCGCTTTGACCACACCAACTTGAATGAAGTAAAAATGCGCTATCGCTATAAAGGGCATTCGAAAGAGATGCTGATCGGAGACATCGCTCCTCATCAAAAAGGCATTGTATCAATTCCCGCCGAAGAGTGGGAAGAGGGTGAGCATTTGCTGATCGAGTTTATTGATGCAAACGGTGAACTGATTGATGCTTATAATCCCGTATTGGGGAAGGAAAGGGTGATGTTCCCTTCGACCCTTGCGAAAGGTGAACTGAAGGTGGATGAGAGTGACGAAGCTATTACCATCCGCGGCAATGGTTTTACAGTTCCATTTGATAAGAAGACCGGTCTCATTTGCCAAGCGAAAACAGGCGATCATGTTTTGATAGAACGTGGTCCGTTCTTGAATCTATCTATCAATCTGAATCACCTCACGGGAGCCGAAGTTCGTAAGGCGGCCAACAGTTTTCATACGGCTAATGAGGATTGGAAGAAGCAATCTTTAAGTTATCGTCAACAGAACGGCATTGTGCAGATTTTTCTGTCGGGAATGTATCAAGGGGTAGCGGTCGATTATCAAATCAACGTGACGGGCGATGGGCAGATCGAGATTGATTATCTCACTACGGGTGCTCCTAACGGATTTCTTCGTGAAACCGGGCTCTCCTTTGATCTTTCGGGTACGATGCAACAGCTGAGTTGGAAGCGAAAAGGATATTGGAATTATTATCCCGAAGGAGAGTTTGCCGGAAACGATGGTACTACCTCTCTGTATAGTAATTGTCAGACAGCTTATGGGCAACAGCCTATGCAGCCTTGGGCAGATGATACACATAACTACTATTATTGGGCAGATGCCGGAGCTAATTGTAAAGAACCCCTTACTCAAAAGGCGAAAGGTATGAAAGAGAATATTTATTACTACACTCTGTCTACATCGGGTGCACTGCATGCCTTGTCGGTTGTCTCTGCCGATGCTTCGGTGGCTTGCCGAACGCATAAGCGGGCCGATGGGGGATTGGTGTTGTTTGCCAACAATCGTTGGGATTATCCGGAAATAGCTTGGGGTAACTATTGCAAAACGCTCGAGGCTATTCCTTGTTACGGTAAAATAAAAATGAGAATGAAATAAGTGGATTTATGAAAATATTCAGATTTATTTTGTGGATGGCAGGAGTACTCTCTTTGTCGCCCGTTTTAGCTCAGAATGTTTCGTTGAAACAGGTGGCAAGCAATGATTGTGGAGTGATAGGTGCACAGCCGTTCCTTGTTAAAGGAGAAAATTATAGGTTGCCCAAAGAATTTTCGGGTAGCAAAGAAGCATTGACCTGCAATTTTGGTTCTAAAGTGATTTATGCCTTTAACCACTTGGATATACATGCCGATTATCAACTCGAAGTGGTGTACTTGGCCGATCATGAGCGGAGACAAAGGATTGTGGTCGATGGAAATGAGATACAAGCTCCCATGACGCTCGAGGCAGGTAAAGAACAACGTTATCGAATCAATCTTCCAAGAAAAGCATATGCTTATAGCCAATTGGTGTTGGTGTTCGAAGGTGCCGGTAAGGGATCCAATGTTTTAGTTTCCGAACTCAATCTATACTCTTCTAATCCGAAAGCGCCTGTACCGTTTGAAGGAGATGAGAAACGTGCACTGGTTAACGTACAAACTTATCAAGTCGATACGAATGTAGATGTGGAAAAAGTGCTGCCTGTCTATGCGGTGATTCCTCAAAGTATTGCAGATACCTATCAGCCTGTTTTATCGCTCAATGGTACTTGGCTTTTTCATCCTTGTCCTGTAACTGATTTTTATAAGAAACCCGTTACTGGTACTGACTGGAAACCGATAATCGTTCCCGGACAATGGTCGATGCAAGGGTTCAAAGTCGATTCGGCTGCGCTTGCCGGTTATCGAAATACATTTACTTTGCCCGAAGATTGGAACAAACGATGTGTGAAGCTACGCTTTGATGGTGTTTCGAGCGAGTATCATATTTACCTGAATGGAACAGAAGTCGGTTATCACATGGGAGGCATGACCGCTTATGAAATAGACATTACCCGCTGGTTGAAAAAAGGAGAGAATGAATTGGCATTGTCCGTTCGCAGTGAATCGCTCGCCGATATGTTGGGGAGTCTGACGCAATATGCCGCTCATCAACTTGGAGGAATTACCCGTAAAGTGACTCTTTTTGCTGTACCCGAGACTCACCTTTCTGATATTCGGATAGAAACAGATTTGGATGAACGGTACGAAAATGCCGAATTGAAGGTGTTTACAGCATTTACCAACACTACCGGGCAGTTGCAAAAGAATGTGTCTGTACGCCTTTCTGTCGATGGATTGCCTACGGTTGTTGAAAAAACGATTTCGCAGTTAGCACCAGGTGAAACATGGAAAGGTACGCTTTCGGGCACAGTGGTTCGTCCGCGTCTTTGGGACAATGAACACCCCAATCTTTATACGTTGAAAATGGAGTTAAGTGACGGTATCAAGGTTACGGAGAGTGTTGAAAAGCGATTTGGCTTTCGTGAAATAGCAGTGAAAGGTAATGAACTGTTCGTTAACGGTTGTGCTGTAAAGTTGCGCGGTGTTTGTCGTCATGAGATTTATCCGCTTACGGGACGGGTTATGAATGAAGCCTTACAGCGTCGTGACGTAGAGCTATATCGGGCTGCTAATTGTAACTTTATCCGTACTTCGCATTATCCTCCCGGTGAAGAATTGCTCGAGGTATGTGATGAGTTGGGAATGTTTGTCGAAGTAGAAGCACCTGTTTGCTGGGTGGGGCATCACGCCAATGAAACATGGAAGCAGTTAAACTATCAAGACAGTAAGTATTATCCTTACGTGCTTCAGGCTAATATGGAGACTATACAGTTTTATCGCAACCATCCTTCCATACTGTTTTGGTCTATGGCCAATGAATCGTATTGGAACAAAGAATTTGCGCAGGTGCAAGAATATGTCCGTAAAGCTGATCCTACCCGTCCGCATACGTTTCATGATCAGGCGTATGGAGGCTTTAACAATCAAGGAAGTACGGCTCCGATAGCCAATATCCATTATCCCGGTGCAGGTGGCTATAAGGTAGCTGCCCAAAGCGAGCGTCCGATGGTTTATGGTGAGTATTGCCATTTGAATGTCTATAACCGCAGTGAGTTGGTTACAGATCCCGGTATACGGAGTGATTGGGCGCTGGCTCTTGCTCCTACGTGGGACAATATGTATAAAACCAAAGGTGTGTTGGGTGGCTCTATCTGGTCGGGTATCGATGATGTTTTTCAATTGCCCAACGGAGATGCTGTTGGCTACGGTCCTTGGGGGCCAATTGATGGATGGCGTCGGCCTAAACCGGAGTATTGGGATATGAAGAAAATATACAGTCCCATTCGTGTACATACCACTGAACTTATGCCTGCTCGTGAGCTGGTAGTGGATGTGGAGAACCGGCACACTTATCTAAATACAAGTGAACTAACGATCACCTACCGTTACGGTAATGAACAAGGAAACATATTTGCTGCCATCCCTCCTTCCGAAAAGGGAGAACTTCGCATTCCGATTATTCATCCGGAGGTGGCTAATGAATTATATCTTTCATTTACCGACCCACGTGGTTTTGTAGCCGATGAATATTTGATTCCTGTAGGTCAACAAGTACAAAATGAGTTGCCCGAGTGGACTGAAGCCGTTACAAAGCTAAAAACTGATAAGTCTCGTTTTATCCTTTCGGGCAAAGAGTTCTTATGTGAAGTAAGCCGGACGACGGGACAGATAATCTTTTTGAAAAAGGGAGGAAAAGAAATACTTAATGGAGGTCCTTGGCTAATGGCTCTTCCATTGACCGGAGGAGGTTGCTACCCGAATCATAACGCAAACACACCTATATATAATGATCTTTGTTCCGAGTGGACAGTGAGCAGAACGGAAGCAAAAAGAGAGAATAATCATGTAGTGATCCGGGTGGAAGGCAGCTACAAAGAATTTGCCGGGAGCTATACATTGACTTTCAATGCAAATGGGGAGCTTTCCGTCTCGTATACTTTTGATGCATTGCAAGACGTGAACCCGCGTCAGTGGGGGCTGGTGTTTGATGCACCTAAAGAATATGACCGGACTTTCTGGCGACGAAAGGGGATGTGGAGTGTTTATCCCGAAGATCACATTAGCCGTTCGGTAGGTGAAGCCGATTTGTTTTATGCTGGTTTACCGAAGCTGATGAATCCGAGATTGAAGCCTTCCTGGTCATGGAGTATGGATTTTAATGAACTTGGAAGTAACGACTTCCGTGCTACTCGTCGCAACATTTGGTATGCCGGACTGACAGATGCTAACGGATGCAAAGTAACTGTTCGTTCGAACGGTGAGCAACATTGGCGTTCGTGGGGTGACAAAGATAAAGTGCGTTTCTTGGTTGCCGACTTTGTGACGGCTGGTAATGAAATGTTTTTGGAAGGATATTATGCTTCATATCGAAAACCGGTGAAGACAGGGGAGCGGATTGAAGGAACTGTCCGTTTGAGAGTGGAATAACCACTCTCAAACGAATAGGTTCAATCAGTACGATTAGATCGGCATGAACGAAACAGCCTGTCCTCCGCCTTTGGCCATCACGACACTCAGGCTGTCATTGGCTGTTACTATTCGCTCATTTATTTGATAGGAAGTCGGATTGGTTTTCCAATCCGCATCCTTTCCGTCGGCATAAATAACGGCTTTATATCGTTTCCCTTTTTCGAGAAAGTCGAGTTTGACAATCACTGTGCGTGCCTCTTCATTGGTCGATGCTCCCAGAAAATAGTTTTGTTTGGCTCGGCGTGCCACTACTACAAATTCGCCCGGTTCGCCTGCCAATGCCTGCGACCAATCACAGTCGGCATCAAAATCGCGGAAGAACTGGAAAGCGGGATGTCCTTCATAATTCTCAATCATGTCCGAAGCCATTTGCAAGGGCGAGTAAAGAATCACCCAGTTGGCCAGTTGTTTAGCCAATGTTGTGTTCACCCGGCTATTGCCTTTGTCTAGGTCGTTCCACTTTTTGCGACGGGGTGAATGGCGCGTCTTTTCGAAGAGGATATCAAACGTTCCGGGTGTATAATCCATCGGTCCTCCCAACAGGCGGGTAAAAGGAAGCACTTCATGATGCTCGGGAGGGTTTCCTTCGCTCCATGCGTTCCACTCCATGCCGCGGGCTCCTTCGCGCGTCATCATGTGCGGGTAGGTACGGCGTATGCCGGTATCCTTGATGGGCTCGTGCGCATCGAGCGTAGTATGGTAGCGAGCGGCTGTTTCGACCACCTTGCGGTAATGCTGCACACCGTACTGTCCGTGGTGCGAATGTCCGTTGGGGAAACCACCGGCATATCCCGTTTTTACCACATGAATGCCCCGGTCGGCATACCATTGGTAAGCCTTGTCGAGCTGTTGTTCGTAGTTCGGTATATTGCCTCCGGTTTCGTGATGACCGATAATCTGTATCCCTTTCTCCTTGGCATAACGGGTGATTTCGTCGATATCGAAATCGGCATAAGGCTTGGTATAGTCGAATGTTTGCATGCTTCCCCAGCTTTCCCAGCCTTGGTTCCATCCCTCGTATAGTACGGCTTCGATGTTGTTGGCTGCCGCAAAGTCAATGTATCGTTTGGCATTGGCCGTGGTGGCACCGTGGCGTTCGTCCATGATCCAGCTTTCGACTCCTAAATGCATTCCCCACCAGACGCCGACGTATTTCATCGGGCGTATCCAGTCAGTAGTGGCCAGTGCGCACGGTTCGTTCAGGTTTAGAATGAGCCCCGAATTAATCAGCCCCACTGCTTTGGGTGCTATCTGTATGGTGCGCCAAGGCGTGTTGAAGTTTCCTCCTGCAAAGCGGGCTTTCACGCCGTCGGGCCACGAAGCCAGTTCGGACTTGAATCCGTTGTGATCCGTATGTTTCAAGGTCATTTCGGGAAAGTTGGTCAACGCTGCTTCGTGAATACTGGCATATACCCCTTGTGTTGTTTTAAAGGTGATCGGTGTATTGGCATTGTCTACCCGGCTGATGGGCAGGGTACGGTAAAGCAATTCGTAGGTGTCGAAGTTGGCCGGAATAGACCATGAGATTCCGTCGTTGGCCAGGTTGAAGGAAGTCAGCTCGTTCATCACAAACAGACTGTCGACACCCGGCACCTGGTATTCGTAGCGGAAGCCCAGTCCGTCGTCGAAAAGGCGGAAGCGCATGGTTAGGTGTGTCTGGGCTGCATTCTTCAGGTGCACCGTCATTTCGTTGTAATGCTCGCGTATTGATTTATTCTCTCCCCAAGGTTGTGTCCAAGTGGTGTCTTTCGAGGAGAAATCGGTTGCGGTCACTTTGAATCCGTCGGATAGATTCACCCCGTTGCGCGCCTCAAAACCCAACGCAGAGGGGAGGATAAAGACTGAGTCATTGACGGCTACCTGATAGGTCATACGACCACTATCGGCCAAGCAGAACGAAAGCTTGATTGCTCCATTGGGTGAGCTGACCTCGGTCGGTCTATCAGAGGTACAAGCGCTGAAGAAAAGTAGCAGTGTAGCTACAAAAGCGAGAGATGTTTTCATTTGAGTTTAAATAAAAATCCCCTTACCCAGTCTTTGTTTTCACAACGAAAACAGGAGCAAGTAAGGGGACGATTGCTAAAAGTTATTCTTTGAGAAGTACGTTTTGTCGATTACTTCTTTTTCAATGTATACGGTTCATAAGCAACATCCTGATACAAGCCTCCCTTGATATCGCCGATAGTACCTGTCGATGAGATATGAATAGGGGCCATTGTCTTGATCGGGGTTTTTACTGATTTCAATCCTTTGATGCTGAAAGAACCATCTTTCTTAATCAATCCGGAGAAGGCAGGAGTCACTGCTTTGGTTGTAAACTGATTGGCTCTGAAGCTGTACGAGAAACGTGATACCATCTGCCAGTCTACGTTGCCCGTCGAAGTCTTCTCGGTCAATGTTTGTGGCAAGTTGATCTCTACGCGACCATATTTGTTGTAGTTCATTACAAACGGTAGGTCGTTTTGGTTGCCCCAGCCATATACAAGGTAGCTTTCGTTGGGTACATTCTCTTCAATTCTAAGCGTATAGGTTACCGGTTCGCTCTTCCAATCCCACCAAGGTCCCGGTGTATACCAGTAGAGTGATTGTGCAGCGGTCAATGTCCATGTGCCGATGTACGACTGGTAGCTAGGGATATTGATTTCGCCCTGTGGAGCTGTTTTTTCGAAAACACGTCCGCTCCATTCTACATCGTCATTGAACAGAATGTTGCCGAATTGATTAAAGGCAGCGCTGTAATCGTAGTCTCTTGCTTTGAGGTTGTAGAACATCTGAATGCCATAACCCTCTTTACGCAAACGTTCTACGTTGGCTACATCAAAGCCTCCATCGCTGGCTGCATAGTTCAAACTGATGGAGTAAGGACAGTATTTTTCTTTCGTTAAGCCGGTAATTTTGTCATTGCCGTTGGCGCGGTAAGAGCCATATCCGCCATAATACATATAGTCGAGTGCATTGCCGATGGGCTGACCATCGATGGTGCCGTTTGGATATAAGTTCCAGTCGTAGAACGAAAGAATCTTGTCGGGCATCACCTTGCGACACTCATAAACCAAGCGAGCCGAACCTGCGTTGGAAGGTACATCGAAGCCGGGGCTGGGAGGATTCTTGTAGTTCGAATACTCATCGTCGAAGTCGATACCGTCGAGTCCGTAGATATCGACATAGTTTTTCAACTCTTTCGCTAAGGCAGCAGCGGTTTCGGTGGTTAGGTTGGCAATACCGGCTTCGTCGTGGTTGCCCAGAATGGTCAGACACACCTTAATACCCTTGGCTTGCAAGGGGCGGATGAATTTGTCTGCATTCTTCAGGATATACGAAACATTGTCATTGCAATTCACATATACGCTTCCTTTTTCTTTGTTGTAATTGATGTTGGCTGCAAAGATATTGACCACATCGAAGAAAGGTTTTCCGCTCGATTTCATGGTGTACTCACCGGCATTGAGGATGTTTTCATCGTTCACTTCGATGTAACAAATCGCTTTGATTCCTGTTCCCTTGTCCGAGCTTGGAATCGCACCCATCGGTTTCACCAGGAAGATGTAACTTTGGTTGTTTTGCGACATTTTCACACCGTTGCTGCTTACCTCGGCAGCAATAGGGAGTGCGTAGAGAGTTCCCGGAGTTCCGCCCGATTGAACGGTAACATCGATCACACCCGATTGAGTTGCATTGGCAGCAACCGAGGCAATGCCTCCGTTGCTGAGTGATACCTGTGCAGCCGGATACATCTCATACGATGTATTGTTGGCCTTATTGTAAGCCTCTAATGCGGCAGCATCTACCTTCAACTTTACATCAACTGCGGTCGCACTTGCCTCTGAGAGTTCAAAGAACAGCTGACCGGTGCCGGTGCCTGTACCAAAGAGTTCGATGGTTGCCAGTTCGCGTGCTCCGCCCATGTTTCTTACATATCCGTATGTGCCGTTGACGTTATCAAATATACCGGCATTTTCCGAGCCGACAAAGATATCGTCCTGACACGAAGTAAAGGTAGTACCAACCAGCGTAAAAGCTGCTGCCAGTAAACCTAGTTTTATATAGTTACGGTAATTCATCATTGTTTTTTATTTTTAGTATAGAAATAAATGGGTTATTTAGATGAAGGCAACTCTACTGCTGTCCACTTTAATGGGTTGGATGCGGTAGCGTGATTTTCATTGACCGTATAATCTTTGATGATCATGCCGGCACCTTCGTCAAACTTCCAGTAAGTAACTAGTCCTTCGGCTTTGGGTTCTACCTCATAGAAATGGTTCTTGGCATTGATCTCCTCGGTAGTCAATACCTTATTCCAGATGCGAACCTCAGAGATGTCGCCTGCCAGATAGCGGTCGTTGTTGTATGAGTAACCGATCCAGAAGCAACGAGGCTTGCCGTCCGATTCGTCCGAGTGAGGAATACCCCAGTTAACCGCTCCTGCATCGAGTGTACCCGAAGCTGCATTTTTACCGTTGATATACACTGCAACTTGTTTTGCATCGGCATCATACGTAACAGCTATATGTACCCATTCGTTGGTCGGTAACTGTAATTCCGAGGAGGTGAAGTTACCGGCACTGGTGGCTACTTGTAGTTGGTTGCTTGGTATGCCCGAGTCGCCTGCGCGAATCAAGAATTTACCTTCAATACCCATAATCGTATTTAAGCCGCGATCAAAGTTGCGGGCACGGATCAAAGCCTCTGCCGTTAGTTTTCTCATATTGGTCACTACTTCGGGCTTTTTCCAATCTACGTATAAGTTGTTCTTCTCAATATCGGCTACCGTATTGATCAATGCAGCTCCTTTGAGTACATAATAGATGGTACGGCCACTTTGCAAGATTCCAATATTGGCACTGGCAATGCTTACAGGCAATACATAGATCTTCTCACGGTTCAGTGTGTTCAGATTAAGAAAACGAACGGTGATGTCGGTCGAGCGAACACTACCGGCTGTAATCTGAACCTCTTTATTGGACAACTCATAAAATCCTTCGGGCAGTAGCTCGGCATTGCTGTAATAGGCTTCATTGTAAGTAGCCACCTGATCTGGGTTTACCTCAAAGTGCACGATAACCTCTTGATTCTCGCGTTGGGCAAGTGCTATCTGGAAACTACGTTGGCTAGTCTCTATCGTCGATTTCAACAAGATGTTGTTGGTCTTCACGGCTGCATTGACGAATACATTATTATCAAATGATTCTTCATTTTTACAGCTGGTGATCATTGCGCTGAGCAATGCCATTGAAATCAGGTATAAATTAATTCGTTTCATCATTCAATTAGTTTTTAGGAGCAGGGTTCATAATATTGATGGCCTGTCTCACGTATTGGTACACATTGTTCGGGTTGTAATAATCGTTTTGTACGTTATAAATACCCAGTCCGGCTTTGGTAAAGCTTACCTCGTTATTGGTTACCCAATAAGCTGCCTCGGTGATAGCACGCAGGGAACCATCATAATATCCGGTTTTTTTATCTGTCGAGTCGAGCGAAGTAGTGCGGGCTGTTACCACAAACTGTTCGGTAGGCACATCGGGCACTATCGCTTGCAAGGCCTCTACGGTAAGCATAGACGATGTTGTGAGATCTGCCGTATTGAGAATGATGTTTCTGCACGATTTCAGTATCTCTCTATTCACCACGTATTGCGGATATCCTTCGAAGGCAATCATCTTATGCTTATTGGCCGTATACCATGCGCTTATCTCGTTCATGAAAACGGTTTGCTCCTTGGTGTACTGTTCTTTCTCGGCAGCCGTCATGTGCAACATACTTTTTCCTTTATATCCTACAATGATACCGTCGTAGTTGTAGGTGCTTTCGAGCTTCAGTGCATTGACAGTAGCTTCTTTCAAGTATACCTCAAAGTTGGGGGCTACGTAAGCTGCGTCTTTGGCGGTTTCGGCTTTCACCAATTCGTCATAAGTTCGCTTGATGGCTTCGTAGCTGATCGTATAAACCACCTTAGTACCTTTTTCGCTGCGAACGCTTTCCATCTCTTTCAATTCAAAGTCGGCTAGCTTATCCGGAAACATCAAGGCAATTACATCCACGCTATCGGGTACGGCAGTTATGTGTTGCCCCCGGCTGAACGGTGCTTTCTGGCTGTTGTCGAACCAGGCGTACACTACTTTATGTTCGGCCTGCTTATAGTTTCTTAGCTTTTGCAGGTACTGAGCATACAATTCGGGATATTTATCGGCAGGACTTTGCTGCTCCACGTTTACCCCTTCTACCTCTGTCCAGTCACTACAAGCGGCAAATGTAATGCCTGCCATAAGGCAAAGAACAGCTAGTTTGAGACTATCTTTCATTTTATTTTTCATGATTAACTCCTTCTGTTTTTAGTTCTTTTTAGCCCACCATACATCGGTTCCCATATTATCGGGTCCATTCAAGTATTTGCTAATGGCCTCATTTAAGTTGACTGTATTCTCGGTACGTTCGGTTTGAGGATAAGGCAGGCGACGAGCCATTCTTTCGTTCTGAACAATACCTGCACTGCTATTGACCATGGCTTGCATGAGTCTGGGATATCCGGTACGACGGAACTCAGACCAAGCTTCAATACCCAACGGGAAGTTGGCAATCCATTTCTGTGTGATGATACGTTCGAGGTTCTCTTCGTCAAATCCGGCAACAGCTTTCCACTTAATGGTAATGTTGCTGATCGCTTTGTCGTAGCTGAACATGCCCATGGGATCTTCATACATCTTGGGTTTGAGTGTGCTGTTCGTCAGGTAATTATCGGCACCATCGGCTCCCCATTGAGCAAACGACAGACGGATACCGGCATTGTAGAACGATTCGGCAGTGCCGCCCATATTCCAACCTCTTAGTGCACCTTCGGCTTTGAGGAAGGCACATTCGGCTGCGTTCATCCAAAGTAGCTTAGAACCGTTCTGTACGTTCATGTTGGCATAGTTCTTCACTACGTTGCCCGGAATCTGAATACCCGAACGCAAACCGTAGTATCCGTTTTCGGTTATCTTTCTTCCTGCCAGTTCATCGGCAGTGAAAGCCGATTTGATGAAATACTTCTCACGGCGAGGGTCTTCATAACCGTTCATGTACGATGTAATGTCGGCCGATACGCGTGAATCTCCTCCGTTATATTCGTACATAACGACACGGAAAGGATTGGTTACGGCCACTTTCATCAGTGCATTGTCATCGTTGGTAGCCATCGTTCCCACTTCGTGCTTAGCAACCTCTTCGGCTTTTTGCTGAGCCAGTGCAGGCGACACATTGGCAATACGGATGGCCATGCGCAATTTAATGGAGTTGGCCAGTTTGATCCAGTTTTCTGCCTTACCACCGTATACCATATCGGCATTCGGGGTGAAGTCTTCGGTACGGTGAGTGGTCAGCGTAGCGATGGCTTCGTCGAGTTCGGCAAACATGGTTTTGTACACCTGCTCCTGAGAGTCATAAGGAGCAACCAATTTGCCGTCTTCACCAATCTTAGAGTAGGGGATGGGACCATATACGTCGGTGATGCGCTGCATAGCGATTACCTTGATCACATTGCCTACGGCCAAAGGAACCGGATCGGTTGTGGCTGCTTTCAGGTCTTTAAGGCTGGGATATATCTTGGGGATGATATCATTAAACAGTACCCTTAACCAAGTCTCTTCGGGCGTATAGGTGGCAAAGTTCTTGCCGTTGAATCCGTTGTTCGAATCGGCCAGATAGCCACCATACGAACCGCCCAACAGACATTCGGTGAACTGAGTGGTGTTGACATCCAACGGAATCACCCATCCTTGCATGCTGGTTAATGCAGAACGCATTTTATATCCATCATAGCCCATCTCCTGATCGTTGGCATCGTATGGATTCGTATTATACTTTTCAAAATTGGAAGTACAGGCTGTGGCACTTGCCAGCAGACCGAGACATACGAAACGTATGATTGATTTATTCTTTTTCATACTTTTTGCTCTTAGAATTTAAGTCTGACATTGAAACCTAAGTTACGTGTACTTGGCATCATGAAGTTGTCTATACCTTGATAATAGTTTCCGGTGCTGGCAGTCGATTCGGGATCGAACGGTGCTTTGCAATAGATCATCCAAAGATTACGGCCTACCAAAGACAAGGTGATGTCTCCTACTCCCCAAAGTTTGTTTTTGGGAATTGTATAACCGATGCTTGCTTCCTGCAAACGTACGTTGGTAGCACTATACGTATAGTATTGTGGAATACCATTCTTTCCACCTACGGTTGTATACCAGGTTTCGGGGTTAATTACATCGCCACCGTTGATCTGTATACCGCCATTATCACGTGCCAGAGCAGAGGCTTCCGATACTCCATAGAGGTCGAGAGCGGCTTGTGTGGCCGAATAAACAACGCCACCGATACGAGCCGACAACATGAAGCCAAGGTTAAAGCCTTTCCAAGAGAAGTCGTTTCTCCACGCCATGTTGCATTTGGGGAATACCGAACCCAGTTTAATATCACCTACACTATTGTTCAGTGTTATGTTGCCCTGATTATCTACATACACGTTGCCATTTGCATCGCGTTGAAGATCCGACAGTGAATAGAGATCGCCCAAGCTACCACCCTTCTTCAAGATGAAACGTGCTTGCGAGAAACCGCCTACATCCAAACGCTCCTTGGTAATCAACTCACCTGTTTCGGGGTGTACATAGTTATCAACCAATTCCAGAATCTCATTTTTATTGGCACTGAAGGTGTAGTTCGAACTCCATTTGAAGTTGTTGTTCCACGTATTCTGATAGCCCAATGAAAGTTCTACACCACGGTTGCGCACGCTACCTGTTTGCAGATACAGACTTGAATAACCTGACGAGACAGAAACCTGTGGGTCAAATGTCTGGTTGTAGGTCTTTGTGTTATAGAAACTGAAGTCGAGGTTGAAGTTCTTCAAGAAACGCATGGTTACACCTACTTCCCATGAATCGGTTTTTTCCGGTTTCAGGTCGTACATGGGGTAGTTGGTTTTTGTTTCCCACTGTTGGTTGGCGTTGTTCCACGAATAAGTTGGATTGGCCAAGAAGCGGGCAAACGGAAGACCCACCGAAGCAAAGGAGGCTCTTAGTTTCAAATAAGAAATCTGTTCGGGCATCTTAAATATCTCCGAGAGTACAAACGAGGTACCTACCGAAGGGTAGAAGAATGACGAGTTCACAGACTTTGGACCGGCAAGTTGCGAAGGCCAGTCGTTACGACCGGTTAGCGTCAGGTAATAAGAACTTTTATAACCCAGTTCAACGCTTGCAAATAACGATTGAGTCTGTTCGTGCCAGCCACTTTGTTCGCGTTTGGTTTTGGTGTTGTCCAATTGAAATACGTTGAACAGGTTCGGAATACCGTTTTCTTGAATAGGACCACGGTTCTTAAGCAAGTCTTGACGCATATCGGAGAACGAAGCACCTACATTGGCCTGTAAAGACAAGATGTCGTTGAACATTTTGTTGATGTTCAGCAATACGTCGCCATACGTTTGTTTATCTTTCGTGGTGGTTATGCCATACAAACCATTTTTCGAACCCTCGGTCAGGGTCGTGTTGGAGGTAGCGTATAGCTTTTCTGTAAAATCGTTGATCGAATTATCGACACGAATACGTCCCGATACGCTCATCCAATCTAAAATCTGATAACTCAGGTTGGCATTCATCATATAGCGATCTTTCTTGTTTTCGCGTAAGTTACGGTAGTTAATCCAGTATGGATTCTGACCGGTAAACTCGTTGATGCCTTGTGGCCAGTACTGTGTGCTGATTTTACGTTGCGAATCGTAACGTTCGTACATTTTGATATCGTTAAAATCGTCGCCACGAGGGAAAAGGTAGGCTGTTACCAATGGATTCGAATATGTACCTTGGTTGGTCATGTTTCTATCGCTTTGGTTAATGTAGCTGGCACCTACGTCGAGCAGCATTTTCTCTTTCAGGAAAGAGGTTGTGTTGCGGAAAGTGAAGTTGTAACGATCGTAGTTATTATTGGGAACCATACCTAATGAATTGACCGCACTGGCCGATATATAGGTTTGGTTACGCTCTGTTCCGGTCGAGAAAGAGACGGTTTCTGTAGCTACTACACCTGTTTTTAAGTAATCGTCTTGTGGTGAATAGCCTCTATAATTAGAGCCATTAAGCAATCTACCCCAACTCTTATCGCTCATTGGGTCGTTTTGAGAATTGGTACCTGTTCCGTAACGGTTCTGGAAACGAGGCATTACCAACGGATTCAAGAACTCAGTGCTTTGCGAAACAGTCAGGCTGGTGTGTCCGGCTTTTCCCTTCTTCGTTGTAATAACAATGGCACCGTTGGCTGCATGGCTACCATAAAGTGCAGCTGCGGCAGCACCGGTCAATACGGACATTGACTCAATGTCTTCGGGGTTGATATCGGCAATTGCTTCTGTGGAACCGGCAGAGTCGTGTTCTTTACCTCCTGTTCCCGAAAGGTTAAACATGGGTACACCGTCGATTACATAAAGTGCATTGCTCGACTGGTCGATACCTTTCGTACCACGCATTACTACTTTGCTGGCACCACCTACACCCGACGAACTGCTGTTGATCGTTACACCGGCTACCTTACCACTCAGGGCATTGATGAAGTTAGCGTCTTTGTTCTTGAGTAACTCATCTTCAGATACTTGTTGAACATTGTAGCTCAGTGCTTTTGATGCACGTTTGATACCCAACGCAGTCACTACGACCTCATCAATCACCTGCGTATCGCTTTGCATAGTCAGGTTGATCACAGCCTGGTTCTTCAACGGTATATCTTGCGATTTATATCCGATGTACGAAAACTGTAGGATGGGAGACTTCTCACTGGTGTTCAACGTATAGTTACCATCCAAATCGGTAATGACACCCGTGGATGAACCTTTTATCAGTACGTTTACACCAATCAGTGGTTCGCCTTGCTCGTCTACAACCTGGCCCGTTACTTTGCGTTCCTTGCCTGTTTGTTGTTGGTTGTTTTCGATAGGCAAACCATTTTTTTCGGATAGATAGACGATGTTGTCTTCTACTTTAAAAGTGATGTTCTTTCCTTTTAGTACAAGGCTCAATACCTCCTGTAAAGAGGCGTCCTTTACTTTCAAAGGTTCTACAGAGACAGCCGAAAGCTTATCGTCGTAGAAGAACTGATACTTTGATTGAGATTGAATTTGTTTAATGACCGTACCCAAAGTAGTGCGGGGCGTACTCAGCGCTAACTGAGCCGAAACCCATTGTACTGGGATTGTCATGAACAAAAGAATCAAAAGAGCCCGAAGCACATTCGAAGCTCGAAAAAAATGATTGCTTTTCATAAACATCATTTAATGGTTATACATGTGTTAAATTCTCAAAGAGGGAATGAGTTATACTTTCCCTTTTGATAATGAAACAACCCTAAAGAGAATAACACTTAGCTCATTTCTTTGTTTTTTTTATAAATAGTGAATCAAATGGTAACAATCCGGCAAAAATACAATAAAAATAAAAACGCACCTTTATCTGAATGACAAAGATGCGTTTCCTGGAATGAAGAAAAACGAATTAGTTCTTCTTTTCGTTCGAAAACGAATACGGATAATCCTTTTTTTCCGTTCCGCGGCTTAGGTTAGGTTTAGCGTTCATATCGTAGTGAATGACTCCACCTTTTAGCAGGTCTTCGTGCTTCAGGTAGTTTTTTGAATACTCTTTTCCGTTGAGCGTCATTGATTCGATATAGATATTTTCATCGTTGTTTTGAGGTGCCTCAATGACCAGGTTATTGCCATTCTCAAAATGTAAGGTGGCTTTTTTGAATAAGGGAGCTCCCAATACATATTCGTCCGTTCCGGGGCATACAGGGTAGAAACCGAGTGCCGAGAAAACATACCAGGCCGAGGTTTGTCCATTGTCCTCGTCGCCACAATAACCATCGGGGGCAGGTGTGTACATCCGGTTCATCACCTGACGAAGCCAGTATTGCGCTTTCCAAGGTTGTCCGGCATAGTTATACAGATAAATCATGTGCTGAATGGGCTGATTGCCGTGTGCATAGTTACCCATGTTCATGATTTGCATCTCACGGATTTCGTGAATAACCTGTCCGTAATAACTCTCATCGAAGACAGGAGGAACCGAGAATACCGAATCGAGCATATGTGTGAACTTCTGTTCGCCACCCATCAGATTAATCAATCCTTGTGGGTCATGAAATACAGACCAAGAGTAGTGCCAGCTATTTCCTTCGGTAAATGCATCGCCCCACTTCAGCGGAGAGAAGGGCGTCATGAATTTGCCGTCGAGGTTGCGGCCACGCATCAGGTTACTCTCTTTATCGAACACGTTGCGGTAGTTCATGGCGCGCTTGGCAAAGAGTGCGAGTTCTTTCTTCGGGCGATTTAGTTTTTTACCTAATTGATAGATACACCAATCGTTGTAAGCATATTCCAAGGTACGAGCTACGTTCTCATTGATTTTCACATCATAAGGCACATAACCCAGTTTGTTATAATATTCGTTACCTTGGCGTCCGGTCGAATATACTTCGGGATGTACATGGTTGGTGCCGTGAATCAATCCGTTGTACAGAGTCTCCACATCGGCTACCTTCACTCCTTTGAGGTAAGCATCGACCAATACGGATGCCGAGTTGTTGCCAATCATGCATCCACGATGACCGGGACTGGCCCATTCGGGGAAGAATCCGCTTTCTTTATACGTATTGACCAGTCCTTCTTGTATCTCGCGGTTGATACTGGGGTACATCAGGTTCAGGAAAGGGAAGAGACAACGGAACGTATCCCAGAAACCTGTGTCGGTAAACATATAACCCGGCAAAACTTCGCCGTTATAGGGGCTGTAATGTATCGGCTGACCTTGGGCATCGATCTCGTAAAACTTACGGGGAAACAGCAATGAACGGTATAGGCAGGAATAGAAAGTACGGTATTGGTCGAGGTTTCCTCCGTCCACTTCGATACGTCCCAAAACGTCGTTCCAGGCCTCTTTTCCTTTTTCTTTCAAGGTGTCGAAGTTGTCATTGCCCAGTTCGTTCAGATTGCGCACAGCCTGTTCGGGGCTGATAAAGGAAGAGGCTACACGGGCATGTACCACTTCGCCTCTACGGGTGCGGAAACCGATAACAGCTCCTGCATGGTTGGCTGTTTGTTGCAACACATTCTCCGTCAATGTACTATCGGCAAAGGTAGCACGATAGGTGAAGGGTTTGTCGAACTCGATTACGAAATAGTTCTTGAAGTTGGCCGGTACACCACCGCTGTTGCGAGTGCTGTATCCGATGATTCTGTTTTCGGCAGGCAACACCTGCACGTGCGAACCCTTGTCGAAGGCATCGACCACGATATACGAATGATCGTTTTCCGGGAAGGTAAAGCGAAACATCGCTGCACGATCCGTAGGGGTAACCTCGGCTACTACATCATGATCGGCCAGGTATACTTTATAATAGTTAGGACGTGCCTCTTCTGCTTTGTGAGAGAACCAACTGGCGCGTTTCTCTTCGTTAAACTCAGGACTTCCCACTACAGGCATGAGTGAAAACTGTCCGTAATCATTGATCCATGGGCTGGGTTGATGCGTTTGTTTGAATCCACGAATCTTGTTGGCCGTATAGGTGTATTGCCAACCGTCGCCCATTTTTCCGGTTTGCGGAGTCCAGAAGTTCATTCCCCAAGGGCGGGCAATGGCCGGATAAGTATTACCGCTCGATAGTTCGAACGAAGATTGCGTACCCATCAGTGGATTGACGTATTGCGTCAGATCCTTGGCTTGCACGAAAAGGGTGCAACCGATGGCACAAGTTAGTAAGAATAGCTTTTTCATGGTTCTCAAATTTTATTATCGGGTGTTACTCATGGTCAGCTCCAAGACACTTCCTTCGACGATGTCATTGTGCGAAAAGAAGAGTTTGCTCAGTGGCTTCCCATTGAGTTTGGCCGATTGAATATACTTATTTGTTTTCGAATTATTATGTGCAATGATGGTAAATGTACGACCATTGTCGAGCTTGATCACCGCTTTATCGAACAGTGGGCGCCCAATCGAATAGATGGGACGACCGGGACATACCTGGTAAAAGCCCATGCTATTCAATACATACCAGGCAGACATCTGCCCGCAATCTTCATTGCCCGATAGTCCGTCGGGGGCGTTGCTGTATTGACTCTTAAAGATGCTGTCAACCAACTCTTGTGTGCGCCACGGTCTGTTTACATAGTTATACAGATGGGTGATGTGGTGGCTGGGCTCATTGCCATGTGCATACTGGCCGATGAGTCCCGAGATGTCCGATGAGGTTGTCTCTCCCTCCAGTTCGGAACTGGCAGTAAACAACGAGTCGAGTTTATGAACAAACGCCTCTTCACCTCCCATCAAGTCGGCCAATCCATCAATGTCGTGGGGCACAAACCAAGTCCACTGCCAGGCAGTACCTTCGCAGTAATCGTCATTGCGATGTGTCGATGCACGTGGGTTAAATGGTGTGCGCCATTCGCCTTTGGAGTCGAGTCCGCGCATAAAGCCAGTCGACGGATCAAAGTAGAATTCGTATGCTTTGGCAAAGCGAGCATACTTTTTCTGATTCTCGACATCGTTCATCGCATCCGCGAATACGGAAATACACCAATCGTCATACGCATACTCAAGTGCTTTGGCTACCGATTCATTCTCCCGATCGCAGGGGATGTATCCGATGGCATTTTTATAATATTTGGCCTGCGGCATGAGATGAGGCAAAATTAATGGCGGGCACAGAATGCCTGTCGTGTCGTATTCGGCCGCCCGCAAACAGGCTTTGTAAGCTTCTTCTACATCGAAATCACGATATCCTTTCATATAAGCATCGACGATCACAGGCACGGCATGATAGCCGATCATGGTTCCGGTATAGTTAGAAGCCATGTCCCACATCGGAAAGATGCCACCTTCTTGGTGTTTCTTGATCAGCGAACGCACGAAGTCGTTGTTTAGCTTCGGGTCTATGATGGTCATCAGCGGATGAAGTGCCCGGAACGTGTCCCATAAAGAAAAGATGCTGTACATGGGGTGAGCCGTGTCGCCCTGTTGTATTTGCAAATCCATTCCGCGGTAGCGTCCATCGACATCGGTGAATAAATTCGGGCTGATGCCTGTATGATACAATGCGGTATAGAAGACGGTCTTGTCTTCTGTATTGTTGGTTTGAATGTCGATTTTAGAGAGGTACTTATTCCACTCCTTACGCGCGTTTGTGCGTACCTGGTTAAAATTCCATCCGGGTATCTCGGTCTCCACATTTTGGCGGGCACCGGCTATATCGACAGCCGAAAGACCCACTTTGACGTACACTTGTTCGCCTTGAGTGGTATTGAACCGGAGCAATGCCTTACAGACCGGTTGCTTTGTTGCATCGGTCGCAGAAGTGCGCATAGAGTCGGTTAGCAGGGTATAGGTAAACGGTTTGGAGAATTTGGCATAGAAGTTTGTATATTGGTCGAAAGCCCAATACACTGTCTTCTTTCGTCCACAGATTTCGGTATCACTCAATACCGTTATCTCCATCTCTTCATTTTTCTGCCGTTGCAGACTGTAATCCAGATCGAGTATAAATCCGGCCTCTTTGCTTTCGGGGAATGTATAACGGTGAATCGCTGCACGCTTGGTGGCAGAGAGTTCGGCTTTTACTCCATAGGTATCGAGAAATACCGAATAATAACCCGGTTCGGCCGTTTCGTTTTGATGTGAAAAGGCTGATGCATAAGCCATTTGCTGACCTTGATTGCCTATTTTCTGCTTGCCCACGGTAGGCATAAGCAATACATCGCCATAGTCGCAACATCCGGTACCGCTGAGGTGTGTATGCGAGAATCCATTTATGGTAGAGTCGGCGTAGTAATAGCCCGAGCAGGCATCCCAGCCATCGATACGTGTATCGGGACCGGGTTGTATCATACCGTGCGGGAGGGTAGGCCCCGGAAAGGTATGTCCATGACCACCGGTGCCAATGAAAGGATTAACAAAGGCACTGTAGTCTGTTTGTGCCGGGTTGTTGGTACACGAGGTTAAAGATAATAAGCCTCCTAAACACCCCAGCAAGAATGTTCTGATGTTCATCGTTATGTGTTCGTTATTAATGGTTTGAATCGTCTGCTTAATTAAGTGAAGATATAAATATATTGTCTCCTACTATCTTATAATTGATAGGAATGGAGTTAGTTAACGATTTCAGTACTGCGTCAATTGTATCTTTCTTTTTTAATACTCCCGAATAGGTCTTATCGGCTTTAATATCGGGCGATAGAATGATTTTTACATCGTAAAAGCGTTCGAGAGTTCGAGCTATTTCGAAAATATCGGCTTGCTCAAAAGGAATTAGTCCGTCGTGCCAGGCTGCATCCATTCGCGCGTTTACTTGTTTCACCATGAGACGTCCGGTGGTTTTGTTCAGCTCGGCTTTCTGTCCCGGAAGCAGAATCACCATGCCTTCGTCTTTTTGTCCTTTCACCTCGATTTCCCCTTCGATGAGGCTTGCTTCGGTGATGCGACAATCTTTACTGCTTTTGAAGTTAAAGATAGTGCCCAGTACCCTGACACGCATTGATTGGCTTTCGACAATGAAGGGCTTCTGGCGGTTTTTGGTTACTTCAAAGTATGCTTCACCCTCTAGGTGTACGTTACGTTCTTTATTTGAGAATTGACGCGGATAGGTCAATGTGGTAGATTGGTTAAGCCATACTTTCGTTCCATCGGGCAGAGTGACCATTTGCACGGCATTGTCGGCACGGGCAATGAGCATATCCTGTGATGGATCGAGTTGATAAATCCAATAACCGATTCCGCTTCCACCAAATAGCACTACAGCAATAATGGCAGCATACTTCATGAAGTTGCGTATTCTTTTTGTTTTTTGTTGCGCGGTCTTCTCTATTTCCAACCTTCTAAAAAGACGAGCCTCGGCTTGTTCCGTTTGTCTCTTCTCTATAAAAGGGTTGCGTTTACCTGTCTGATAGGTTTCCTCCATCAGGAATAATCTACGGGCATTGTCTTTCGATTCCTTGATCCACGTATTGATGCGGATAAAGTCCTCTTCGGAACATTCACCTTGCAGGTACTTCTTTATTATGTCGTCGTTAAGTTCGTTCATCTGTTCTTCCTTCGTTATATATGATACAGTTCAAACTATAAAAACACTTACTATCTGATGAAAAATAATAAGAAAAATAGCCATAGGTGACTCAAACGGCTACGTAGAAACTTTAAAGCCTTGTACATGTGGGCTTCGACTGTACGTTGCGATACGCCCAGTACGTCTGCTATCTCTTTGTTTTTCATATCGTGCAGATAACTTAGTTTGAATACTTCTTTACATTTGTCGGGAAGTTCGTTAATCGCTCCATAGATTTCACTTCGGAGTTCGCGCCCTTCAATTCGCTTGATAATATCGTTGTTATCGGGATGATAAAAGTCGGCACGTTCCAGCGCAATCTCTTCTACGGTCGAACTGTATTTCTGCTCAACTCCTCTGTGCTTAAGTACATTGAGCGATCGAGTATAGACTGCCCGATAGAGAAAAGCCTGTATTTGCTCACCAATGTCCATCGACTCTCTTCGTTTCCATAGCTCTACGAAAACATCCTGCACTACATCTTCTGCCTCTTCGTCACCCACAATGCGGGTGGCGTAGAAAAGCAGATTTGCGTAGTACTTACGAAAGGTGGCTTTGTAGATTATATCAAAATCGTCGTTCATTCATTCCAGACATTTAAGTCGTATTAATTATACCATACGGGACCCGGTTGGTTGCCCATTTCGAATTCGAAGGTAGCTCCACTCATGATTTGATCGTGGGTGATGTAGTTCTTGTGGTAGGGCGCTCCATTCATCTTGACGGACTGAATGTAGATGTTTTCGCGGCTCACTTGCGGAGCAAGTACCGTAAATGTTTTGCCATTGGCGAGTTTCATGCGCATTTCGGGAAAGAGCGGAGTGCCTATTTGATATTCGCCACCGACGGGGTTGACCGGATAGAAGCCCATAGCACTGAAAACGTACCAGGCCGACATCTGTCCGCAGTCTTCATTGCCGCAGAGACCGTCGGGGGTGTTCCGATAAAGCTCGTGCATCACCTGAGCAGCATACTTCTGCGTTTTCCATGGTTGGTCAACAGCATTGTAGAGATAGATAACATGATGGCTTGGCTCGTTGCCGTGTGCATACTGCCCGATCATACCGGTGCTGAAGATGGGCAGCTCGTCCTTATCGGTCGGATGATAGGTGAACATGCTATCCAGCTTCTGAACAAACCGCTCCTTGCCACCAGTCAAACCGATCAGTCCGTCAATGTCTTGCTGTACCGACCAGAAGTACTGCCAGCCGTTGCTTTCGCAGATATGTGGCGTGTAGTCGTCGGCTTTGAAGGGGGTAATGAACGTGCCCTTGTCATCACGCGGTTGCATGAACGAGGTGGCGGGGTTGTATACGTTTTTGTAGTTCAAGGCTCGTTGGTAGAAGGTGGCGGCTGTCTCTTTCTCGCCCATACGATCTGCCATCAGGGCGATGCAGTAATCGTCGAAGGCGTATTCGAGAGTTTTTGACAACGACCAAGGTTCGGAGTTGTAACTGTCTTCGCGGTTGTAGGGAATATAGCCCAGTTTCTTATACTCGCCTATACCACGGTAGTTGTCGATGTTGGCCGTAGCAACACAGGCGGCCAATGCTCTTTTTGCATCAAAATGGCCAATGCCTTTGAGGTAAGCATCTGCAATGACCGGAACGGCATGATAGCCGATCATCATGTCTGTTTCGCTGGCTTGGAAGTTCCATACAGGCAGTCGGCCGTTTTGGTCGTAAAATGCCAGAAACGATTCGACCATATCATTGACCCGTTCGGGTTGCGTATAGGTGAAGAGCGGGTGTGCCGCACGGTAGGTATCCCACAGCGAGAAGGTACTGTAATTGGTCCATCCGTTTGCTTGGTGCGTTTGCTTATCGGGGCCGTAATACGCGCCGTCTACATCGCCGTATATAGTCGGTGCAAGCATGGAGTGATAAAGGGCTGTATAGAAGTTTATTTTATCTTCCGTATTGGTGCCTTGAACCTCTATTTTGCCCAACTCCTTGTTCCACCGTTCGCGGGCGGCTGTGCGATATTTATCAAAATTATTATCGGGTACTTCGGCTTGCAGGTTCTTGGCAGCACCTTCCATGCTTACGCCCGAGATGGCGGTATTGACCAACAACTGTTCCCCTTCGGTAGTTGGGAAATCGAAGCGGGCTACGTAAGCCGTTCCTACGCGTTGCTTCTCTTTGAGGATGGCTGTGGTGTCGATATGTACGGCTGCAAAGGGTTTGGAGAAGCGCGTGCGGAAGTAAATGCGTTGTCCCCGCGCCCATCCTTCTGAGAAGCGATATCCTTGAATGGTAACCGAGTCGATCACTTCAATGCGCGAATCAGACGTGGCATCCCAGTTCATGGCTTTCTTTAGGTCGAGAAAAACAGCCGATTCGGCTTTGGGGAACGTATAGCGTTGTATGCCGCAGCGTTCGGTGGCGGTTAGTTCTACGTTGATGCCGTAGTCCTTTAGCCGTACTTGATAGTATCCGGCAGTGGCCGATTCTTCTTTGTGTGAGAATTTGGAATAGATGCCCAACGGTGCTTCGGCTTCTTTGTAAGGAAGGGTGACGGGCATGAAGGAGATATCGTACAGGTCGCCTGCTCCGGTTCCGGAGAGGTGTGTATGGCTGAATCCGGCAATGGTGCTATCGGGATAAAAATAACCCGAAATGCGATCCCAACCCGGCAGACCGTTGTCAGGGCTTAGTTGTACCATGCCAAAGGGGAGTTGTGCCCCCGGATAGGTGTTGCCGGTAAAGTCAGTTCCGATGAATGGGTTGACGTATGTAGTGTAGTCGTTTGCCGTTTCTTGTTTGGGGGATGAACAAGCGGCTAAAAATGCAAAAATAAGCGATAACAGAGTAATGATTTTTTTCATGGTTTTGGTTTGACGGATTGGTTCTGAGTATATTGATTGTTAGTTTAAAATGCAAATGTATAGAATCTCGGATAAAAAACGAATAAAAAACGAATGAGAAACGTGGTTTCTAGCTCCAAAAAAATAAAAAGAGTCGAGAAATGCGCTTTCTAGCTCCAAAAAAAATAAAAGGAGTCAAGAAACGTGGTTTCTAACTCCTCAAAAAATAAAAAGAGTCGAGAAACGTGGTTCCCGACTCCTTGAAAATATAAAAGGCTTAGATGCCTGCCAATTCCAGTACTTTTTCTACGGCTGCATTCAATCCGTCGGCGTTTTTACCTCCGGCTGTTGCAAAGTGAGGCTGACCACCGCCACCTCCTTGAATCAGCTTGGCTGCTTCTTTAACCAGATTGCCCGCTTTCAATCCGCCGGCTACCAAGTTATCGCTCAGCATGACGGTTAGCATGGGTTTGCCAGCATCGCTGCTTCCGGCTACGAAGAAGAGGTTCTCAGCAATTTCGCCACGCAGTTGGAAGGCGATATTCTTCACCGTTTCGGCAGGAAGTGGAGCGCAGAACTTAATAATCTTCACTCCGTTTATCTCTTGTATGTTTTTGAGCAGTCTGCTTTTCAGTTCGGCCTCTTTCTCTTTCATGAACTCTTCCACCTGTTTCTTCAAACCGGCATTCTCATCGATGTATTTACGGATCGCAATGGCCAGGTCGGGGGTGTTGTTGAAGAGTGACTTTAAGTCGTTCAGCGTATCTTGTACGGTATCGAGCATCTCTTCAACCTTGGCTCCCGTATAGGCTTCGATACGACGCACACCGGCAGCTACAGAGCTTTCAGAGATAATTTTTACCATACCGATGTTGCCGGTAGCGGGCACATGTGTACCACCGCAGAACTCAACTGACGAACCGAACTTGATGACGCGAACCTCGTCGCCATACTTTTCGCCAAAAAGGGCGATGGCACCCAACTCCTTTGCTTCGGCAATAGGCATGTTGCGGTATTCGGTCAGTGGAATGTTGGCGCGGATCTTGGCGTTTGCCAAGTGCTCGATGCGGCGAATCTCTTCGTCGGTTACCTTCTGGAAGTGAGAGAAGTCGAAACGCAACGAGTCGGGAGTTACCAACGAACCCTTCTGCTCGATGTGGTCGCCCAATACCTCGCGCAAAGCCTCGTCGAGCAAGTGAGTAGCCGAGTGGTTGGCTGCACAGGCAGCACGCTTATCGGTGTCTACACAAGCCATCATGGGTGCTTCGAGGTGGGTAGGCAGCTTCTTGGTGATATGTACGGGCAGGTTGTTTTCCTTCTTCGTATCGATCACTTCGATGGTTTCGAACTCGCTTACCAATACGCCCGTATCGCCTACCTGACCACCGCTTTCGGCATAGAAAGGAGTAGAGTCGAGTACAATCTGATAGAGTGTCTGGTTTTTCTGTTTTACCTGACGATAGCGCAAGATAGCCGTTTCGCTTTCGGTATAATCATAACCAACGAACTCGGTGGTTCCCTCTTTCAGGGTAATCCAGTCGCCGGTTTCAACAGCGGCAGCGTTGCGGGCACGAGCCTTTTGTTGTTCCATTTCGGCAGTGAACTCTTCGGTGCAAACGGTCATGCCGTTCTCGCGCAGAATCAGTTCGGTAAGGTCGAGCGGGAATCCGAACGTATCGTATAAGGTAAAGGCATCCTTACCGCTGATTTCGTTCTTTCCGGCAGCTTTCGTGTCGGCCATCGTTTTGTCGAGCAGACGGATACCGGTTTCGAGTGTGCGAAGGAATGACTCCTCTTCTTCTTTGATTACTTTCTCGATCAATCCCTTTTGGCTGACCAGTTCGGGGTAAGCCTCGCCCATGCTCTCAATCAGTACCGGGAGGAGCTTGTACATAAACGCTTGTTTCTGTCCGAGGAATGTGTAGCCATAGCGTACGGCACGACGCAGGATGCGACGAATCACGTAACCTGCCTTGGCATTCGAAGGCAACTGCCCGTCGGTGATGGAGAAAGCAATGGTACGTATGTGGTCGGCGATTACGCGCATGGCGATATCGTTTTGTTCGTTTTTGCCATATTCTGTTCCCGCCAGCGTAGCGATAACTTTTAATATCGGCTGGAATACGTCGGTGTCATAATTCGATGTTTTGCCTTGCAAAGCCATACAAAGGCGTTCAAAACCCATACCGGTATCGATCACCTTGGCGGGTAGTGATTCGAGGCTTCCGTCGGCTTTGCGATTGTATTGCATGAACACGAGGTTCCATATTTCAATCACTTGAGGATGGTCGTTGTTCACCAGGTCGCGTCCCGAAATTTTGGCACGTTCTTCGGCAGGGCGGAGGTCGATATGAATCTCCGAGCAAGGTCCGCAGGGACCAGTATCGCCCATCTCCCAGAAGTTATCTTTCTTATTTCCGTTGATGATGTGGTCTTTGGGCAAGTATTGTTCCCAGTAGCCGGCTGCTTCGTTATCGCGTTCCAATCCTTCTTCGGGATTGCCTTCGAATACGCTTGCATAGAGGAATTCGGGATTCAGTTTCAATACCTTCACCAAGTATTCCCATGCCCAGTCAATGGCCTCTTTCTTGAAGTAATCGCCAAACGACCAGTTGCCCAGCATCTCGAACATGGTGTGGTGATACGTATCGTGTCCTACCTCTTCGAGGTCGTTGTGCTTTCCGCTTACGCGCAGACACTTCTGCGAATCGGCTACCCGGTGGTATTTGGCAGGGTGATTACCCAAAATAATATCTTTAAACTGGTTCATTCCCGCGTTGGTAAACATCAGCGTTGGGTCATCTTTAACGACCATGGGAGCCGAGGGAACTATCTGGTGTCCTTTTGATTCAAAGAAATTCTTAAACGAATCTCTGGTTTCTTTTGCAGTCAACATACTTCTTATATATCTATCGTTGAGGTTAATATTCTGAAAAAAGCAGTGCAAAGATAGCTTGTTTTTATTATTTTTGTGGCATTAACTCGCGAAATAATTATAAGATGCGCAAAGTTTACTATATCTACAATCCGCAAACACAGACGTATGACCGGATTTACCCCACTGTCCGACAACGAGCGTTGAGTATCCTTCGACGCCTTTTTATCGGCATGGGCTTGGGAGCCGGGAGTTTCATCGTGCTGCTCCTTGTTTTCGGTTCGCCGTCCGAGAAAGAATTGAGGAAAGAGAATAGCCAGTTGCTGGCTCAATACAATGTCCTTTCGCGTCGGCTCGACGATGCGATGGGCGTATTGCAGGATGTACAGCAACGTGATGATAACCTGTATCGTGTCATTTTACAAGCCGATCCGGTTTCGCCGGCTATCCGAAAGGCGGGGTATGGAGGCACCAACCGTTACGAGCAACTGATGGATCTGGCCAATGCCGAGCTGGTGGTTAATACGACGCAGAAATTGGATGTGTTGACTAAGCAGCTTTATATTCAGTCGAAATCTTTCGACGATGTAATGGATATGTGTAAGAATCACGATGAGATGTTGAAGTGTATGCCTGCCATTCAGCCCATTGCCAATAAAGACCTGCGCCAAACAGCATCGGGATATGGAACACGCATTGACCCTATTTACGGTACAACAAAGTTTCATAGCGGTATGGACTTTTCAGCACACCCCGGTACCGATGTGTATGCTACGGGCAATGGTACGGTTGTTAAAGCCGGCTGGGAAACAGGCTATGGCAATACGGTTATCATTGATCACGGATTTGGTTACCGCACGTGGTATGCCCATTTACGCGACTTCCGTACCAAAGTAGGGAAGAAGGTGGTGCGTGGCGAGGTAATAGGTGGGGTAGGAAGCACCGGCAAAAGTACAGGCCCTCATCTGCACTATGAGGTGCATGTAAAGGGAAAAATAGTGAATCCGGTCAACTATTATTTCATGGATTTGAGTGCCGAAGATTATGATAAGATGATTCAGCTTGCCGCCAATCACGGTAAAGTATTCGATTAATAAATCAACAGGTGATGAGCATGGATAAAGATTTGAAATTGTTCTACTCCATTAGTGAAGTAGCCGAAATGTTTGGAGTGAACCCCTCGTTATTGCGTTTCTGGGAGAAGGAATTCCCGCAGATAGCTCCCAAAACCATAGGTCGTGGCATACGCCAATACCGCAAAGAAGATGTGGAGATGGTAGGACTTATTTATCATCTGGTCAAAGAAAAAGGGATGACCTTGCCCGGTGCCCGCCAAAAACTCAAAGACAACAGAGAGGCCACCGTGCGCAATTTCGAAATAGTAACCCGCCTCAAGGATATTAAAGAAGAGCTTTTAGCCATCAAGAAAGAACTTGACGGCTAAAAGCCCGTTGCTATTTTTTTGTTGATTGTTACTCTTCGACTCTGGTAACCGATTTAATATTAGGTATCTTCAGCAGATTGTTGCAGATCGCTTTCACATCATCCACGTCGTGTACATACAATTGAATTTTACCTTCAAAGATTCCATCGTTTGTTTCGAGGTTTAGCTTGCGGATATTGACACCCAGTTGCCTTGAAATAACCTGTGTTACCTCGTTGAGCAAGCCCATGCTGTCAATTCCCTTGATGTAAATGTAAACCAGGAAAGAGAGCGATTTATGCGTATCCCATTCGGTCGCAATGATGCGGTTGCCGTAACTGCTTTTTAGTTTTGCCGCTACGGGGCATTGTCGCTTGTGGATAATAATGCGGTTGTTTTCATCAATATACCCCAGCACATCGTCACCCGGTATGGGGTGGCAACATCCGGCCATGAGGTAGTTCTTTTGTATACTCTCTTCGGTTAGTTTAAGAATCTGCTTCGGGTTGATTTGCTCTTTTTCCTGTGGCTCTTTCTCTACGGCAGCTTCTTTGTTATTGTTGTTGCCACCAAAAGAGAAAGTCAGGTATTTCTTCCAGTTTGTACTGGGTTTCTCTTTCAGTTCATTCTTGTCCGCCTCGCCCAGTACGATGCTTCTATTACCGATAGCGACATAGAATTCTTCTTCGTTCTTCATGTTATGAAGTTTGTACAACTTCTTAATCACGATAGCGTCGGGACGTATTTCTTCGACCTTCAGAAATTCATTCAGCATTTCTTCGCCCTCTTTCTGGTTGGTCTTTCTGTCTTTGCGTAAGATAGAGGCTATTTTGGAGCGGGCACGAGCCGTGGTAGCAAAAGCTTCCCATTGAGGCTGTACGCGCTGAGACTTGGAGGTGATAATCTCTACCTGGTCGCCACTCTGTAGCTTATGGCTCAATGGCACGAGTTTGTGGTTAACCTGTGCACCAATGCAATGGCTACCGATATCTGTGTGTAAGGAGAAAGCGAAGTCGAGTGCCGTAGAGTTTTGCGGCATGGTTTTGAGCTCTCCCTTTGGGGTGAATACGAATATTTCCGAAGCAAAAAGATTTAACTTGATGGTATCCAGAAAGTCAATGGCATCGGGTTGCGGATCGTCCAGAATTTCCTTAATGGTACGCAACCACTTCTCCAGTTCGCCTTCGTCTTCGCCGCCACCGCCATCTTTGTATTTCCAGTGTGCAGCAAAACCTTGTTCGGCCACATCGTTCATCCGCTCACTGCGGATTTGTACTTCAATCCACTGTCCGTTCGTGCCCATCAGAGTTACGTGTAGTGCTTGATAGCCGTTGGCTTTGGGATGGCTGACCCAGTCGCGCAGGCGATCGGGATGCGGTTTGTATATTTTGGAAATGGTTACGTAAATATCGAAGCAATCATTCAGCTCCTCATCCGGATTGCGGGGTTCGAAGATGATACGTACCGCCAGCAAATCGTAAATCTCTTCGAAAGGTACGTGCTTGGTTTGCATCTTATTCCAGATCGAATAGATGGATTTGACACGTGCCAGAATGTGATATTTCAACCCCATTTTATTTAACTGGGTGACGATCGGGGCAGTAAATTCCTGAAAGACCTTGTCGCGCATAGCGGCAGTGGCATTTAGTTTTTCCTCTATCTCACGATACTCTTCGGGGTGTTCGTATTTGAAGCTGAGGTTCTCCAGCTCGGTCTTTATCTTATAGAGACCTAAGCGATTGGCCAAAGGTGCATAGATGTAGAGTGTTTCGCCGGCAATTTTGTATTGCTTGTTGGGCAGCATCGAACCGAGAGTACGCATGTTGTGCAAACGGTCGGCTATCTTAATGAGAATGACCCGTACGTCGTTAGACATGGTAAGCAGCAGCTTCTTGAAGTTCTCGGCCTGCGCAGAGGCTCTGTCACCAAAAATACCTCCTGATATTTTGGTTAACCCGTCAACGATTTGTGCAATCTTAGGACCGAAAATATTTTCAATATCCTCAACGGTGTAGTCCGTGTCTTCGACTACATCATGCAGTAACGCTGCACAAATAGAGGTAGATCCCAATCCTATTTCATTGCATACTATTTTAGCTACCGCCAGAGGGTGCATAATATAGGGCTCCCCCGAGCGTCGCTTAATGCCTTTGTGTGCCTGGTTGGCAAAATTAAAGGCCTTGGTAATAATTTCAATACGTTTCCGGTGCTTTGTCGACAGATAATCATTCAGCAATTCCTGGAATTCCTGTTCAATCATCTCCTCATCAGCTATCTCTTTCTGGCTTACGTTCTCCATAAATGTTGTCCTTTCATTGCTTGTTGATGCAAAAATAAGCAATTTTCAATATCGAGCAAGCAAAGAGATGCTTATTTGTATATTTTCAGTTGTTTTCCGGCGGCTATGTTTGTATTTCGCAGCCCATTCCAATTTTGCAAATCTTTTATACGTACTTTATACTTTTCTGCAATCGTTGATAAAGTCTCGCCGCTTCTTATCTTATGATAGGTGACATTGCCTGAAGAAGCACTTGACCTGCTGTGTTTGCTACTTCGCGAAGCAACTTGAGGAGCGCTGTCTCTGATATCTACCGTTTTGCGATTTTTGAATAATTCGTTGGCACGGTGATTGTAAATCGTATCTTGTTTGTCAATAAAGATGCTGACACTATTGAGTGGCAAACGAAGTGTATAGGGTTTGTTTTCTCCCGGAATGATATTTCTCTTGTATTGTGGGTTCAAGCTCTTTAACTGCTCCATGCTAACATCGCAAAGGTCTGCAATCTGTTCAAAGTGGAGGTCTTTGTTTACCTGTATGGTATCTGTATTGGTTGGAATATCTGTTTCCATCGGGCAGATGTTATGGTCGCAATAGTAGGTCATAACATAGTTGGCTGCAATAAAAGCGGGCACATAGCCACGGGTTTCTTTGGGGAGATAATGGTATATTTTCCAATAATCGGTTTCGCCACCTGCCCTACGAATCGCCTTATTGATGGTGCCGGGTCCACAGTTATAGGCAGCAATCACGAGGTTCCAGTCCTGATAAATGGCATACAACTCTTTCAGGTAGCGTGCAGCAGCCCAAGTTGCTTTGATGGGGTCTCGGCGTTCGTCTACTAAGCTGTTGGTTTCGAGTCCGTACATTTTTCCTGTAGGTAACATAAACTGCCAAAGTCCGGCAGCTCCTGCACGTGATACGGCCGAGGGGTTTAACGAAGACTCTATGATAGGGAGGTATTTCAGTTCCATCGGTAGACCATAGGCATCGAGTGCTTCTTCGAAAAGAGGCATATAAAAATTGCAGGCACTCAGCATGAAAGATACTTGGTTGCGCAAGCGGCTGTTGTACATATCGATGAATTTGCGCACAATCTCATTGTAAGGCAGCTCCATCACCGATGGAATGCGCGATAAGCGATCGATATATACCGAATCACTAAAAAGCGGATTAATATCGGCTGTGCTACAGTCTTTGGCTAAGTCGATGTAGTTTTTTGCCTTCCAGTCGATCAGTAAACTGTCGAGTGGATAAGTCATACTTTTGGGAAGGTCAATACTCTCTTGACGCTTGGTTCCGTTATTATCAATTACAATCTCTACACTTTGCGCTTTAATCTGGCTACTGAAAAGTAGGCAAAGGAGAATAAGGGGGCAATAATTTACTAGTTTTTTCATTCTTCAATCTTCTTTGTGTTTTTAAAACCGGAAGCTGCATTGTACGCCTACCGATTTGTTTCCATTACGGAACTGGTCATTCATAAGAGTCGGTTCTACCCGCATGCTTAGATCGGGAGTAATATCAAAGTCTGATAACTCTGCATCTACATACGCATCAATTACCGATATAAGGTAAACACCGATAAAAGCAAATATACTTAGGTCGCGATAACGACGGAATGTGTCTTTCCGTTTGCGTAATAACTCCTTTAATTGATCGTTACTGATATTGTAATTCGGAGGCAGTAGGTCTTGGAAGCTGTTCGTGTTAGGATTAGCATCCATGATATCCTGATAAGCCTGTGAGTAGTCTTTGTACATTTTGGTGTTCCAGGTCAGTGCATACGCGCATCCTGCAAATCCGCCATAGATGATGGGTAGCTTCCAATACTTGCGGTTGTATATTTGTCCTCCACCGGGGAAAATAACCGCGAGCCACGTGGCTTTTGTCGAATTGGGCACCCAGAGCTTTTTGGGTACTTCTGTGCTCAGACTGTCTTTGGGTAAAACGGGCGGCACAGGTGGTATTTTGGTTTGTATCTTTTCCAGATTGGCCTTATTGAGGCTAGCCAGACTATCGGCGATTAACGAATCGACCTCTATGATATCCTCCTTCGGCAATGCCAGTGACGGAATACTGTCTTTGGAGAGAAGAATACTCTTTTGTTGAAGTGTATCGGTTGCTTGCGCTGCTGCTTCGCGATGACGGCGGGCACGAGCCTGTGGGGCTTGTCGTAGTCTCGAAACAGAATCCTGCGGATTGGTTTGTACAGGTGTCTGTGCATACACATCAATCCCTGCTATTTGCAACAGGCAAAACAGCAGGGCAGAGAAATACAGTTTATACTTTATATCTTTTCTTATCATTTAATCAGTTACTTCTTTAAGCTATCGAAGATTTCCATGATACGTTCCAGCTCTTCTTCGTTACCGAAGGGGATACTGATTTTGCCTTTTCCCTTCTCCGAGCAGGTTAACTGCACTTTGGTCTGGAAGAATCCCGAGAGGTGTTGTTTCAACATATTGAACTCTTCGGGCAGTTTGCCTCTCTTGGGCGTAATCTTGCGGGCTCCGCTTTTGATTGCTTCTCCTTCGCTTAATGTCTTGACAATCTCTTCGACTTTGCGTACAGAATAATCATGTTCTTTAATCTCTTCGAAGAGTTTAACCTGTATTTTGGGGTCGGGCAGAGAGATCAGTGCACGGGCGTGTCCCATATCGATCTGCTTGTTTTGCAGAGCCATCTGGATGGGTGCCGGAAGCTTCAACAGGCGGAGGTAATTGGCAATCGTGGTTCGTTTCTTGCCGATACGTTCACTGAGTCGTTCTTGCGTTAGGTTGTATTGCTCAATCAGGTGCTGATAGGCAAGTGCTATCTCTACAGAGTTGAGGTCTTCGCGCTGAATGTTCTCGATCAGTGCCATTTCCATTACATTCTCATCATCGGCCGTACGGATATAGGCAGGAATGGTCGATAATCCGGCTTTCAACGAAGCCCGGTAACGACGCTCTCCCGCAATGATCTGATATTCTGTATCTGTAAGTTTACGTAAGGTGATGGGTTGAATGATGCCGATCTCTGCAATAGAGTCTGCAAGCTCTTGCAGTGCGGTTTCATCAAACTCGCGACGAGGCTGATTGGGGTTAACAGATATTTTCGATAGTTCGATTTCGTTGATCGAAGAAGACCCTTCGGTTTTCACTTCATCCATAGAAAGCAACGCGTCGAGTCCGCGACCTAATGCATTTCTTTTCTGTATTGCCATATCTTCGTTTATTTTTTATTTCTGTTGATTAATTCTTGTGCCAATGCGATGTGGTTCTTTGCGCCGGTCGATTCGGCATCGTAAAGAATGGTTGGAATACCATAACTCGGTGCTTCGCTCAACTTTACGTTGCGTTGAACCACTGTTTTGAATACCAACTCCTGAAAATGGCGTTTCACTTCGTCGTAAATTTGATTGGCTTGTCGCAAACGCGAGTCGTACATGGTCAATAAGAATCCTTCAATTTCGAGCGAAGGATTTAGCTTCGACTTTATTATTTTAATGGTATTCAATAATTTGCTGATTCCCTCCAAGGCGAAATACTCTGCTTGTACGGGGATAATAATTGAATCGGCAGCAGTCAGCGCATTGATGGTTATCAAGCCCAGCGAAGGAGAGCAGTCGATCAGGATATAATCATACTCTTCTTTGAGTGGAGTAAGCACCTCCTTAAGAATCTTTTCCCGGTTGGGCAGGTTAAGCATCTCAATTTCGGCTCCTACCAGATTGATGTGCGAAGAGATCACCTTAAGCGTCTCTATTTCGGTATCATGAATCGCATCCTGTACATTGGCTCGATCGATAATACATTCATAAATAGTGCATTCGGATTGCTTGATGTCGACTCCCAATCCGGATGAAGCATTCGCTTGCGGATCGGCATCTACCACCAGTACTTTCTTCTCAAGTGTAGCAAGTGAGGCCGCGAGATTAATCGTGGTCGTAGTTTTTCCTACACCTCCCTTTTGATTGGCCAAAGCAATTATTTTTCCCATATAATCTTTATTTATGGCAGCGAAATAAGCGATAATAACTTAGAGCACCTACGAAACAAGAGAAACTTTGCGTTTTCTGTTGATAAGTCACCTGTTTTGTTAATAACTGACGGGCGGGTAGTTATCATCTACTCTTCATTACACCTTGCAAATATACACATTAATATTGAATCTATGAACTCCTTTTTACTCGCTTGCATGAAGATTAAGATTTCTAAACGCCACAGTCCTTTATAAATAGCACCGGGCGATCGTTTTTATTTTATCCTTTCTATTCCTTTGGGCAGCAACGTTCTTTTTGCTACTTTTGTGCAGACTAAAATTAAAAAAACGATAGACACATGGAAAATCAACGTCCGTTGATACTCGTCTCAAACGACGATGGTATAACAGCTAAAGGTATTAGTGAATTAATTAAATTTCTTCGTCCGTTGGGCGAGATTGTTGTCATGGCACCCGATTCGCCCCGCTCAGGAAGCGGATGTGCGTTGACCTTAACCGAACCCGTACATTTCCAGCAGGTGCGCCGTGATGTAGGACTGACCGTATACAAATGTTCAGGAACACCTACCGACTGTATTAAACTGGCTCGCAATACTGTGCTCGACCGCGAACCCTCCTTGGTCGTGGGTGGTATTAATCACGGTGATAATTCGGCAACCAACGTTCACTATTCGGGAACAATGGCAGTGGTGATTGAGGGCTGCCTCAATGGTATTCCGTCGATTGGTTTTTCGCTCAGCGACCATGCCATGGATGCCGATTTTGATGCCATGGGGCCTTATGTGCGACAGATTGCAGCAACCGTTTTAGAAAAGGGATTGCCACCGTTGACTTGTTTGAATGTGAATTTCCCCAACACTAAAGAGATAAAAGGCATCCGGATATGTCAGCAAGCCAAAGGGCAGTGGTCGAAAGAGTGGGAGTCGTGTCCGCGCAAAACGGATACCAATTATTATTGGCTGACCGGCGAATTCACCGATCATGATCCTGATAATGAAGCCAGCGACCGTTGGGCATTGGCACACGGCTACGCAGCCATTACCCCCACAACTGTCGATGTGACTGCCTATCACTTCATCGAAGAGCTAGGCAATTGGTTCAACTAAAAACGCATATTGACTTATGAAATACTATCTCATCGTTGGCGAAGCCTCCGGCGATCTGCATGCTTCGCATCTGATGACAGCCTTGAAGGAACAAGACCCGCAAGCTGAGTTTCGTTTCTTTGGCGGCGACCTGATGGCTGCCGTTGGGGGAACGTTGGTGAAGCATTATAAAGAGTTGGCTTATATGGGATTCATTCCCGTATTGCTTCACCTGCGTACGATTTTCGCCAACATGAAATGGTGTAAAAACGACATTGTGGACTGGCATCCCGATGTGGTGATTATGGTCGATTATCCGGGTTTTAACCTCAATATCGCTAAGTTCTTGCGTGCCCATACGCAGATTCCGGCTTTCTATTACATTGCCCCTAAGATATGGGCATGGAAGGAGCATCGTATCAAGAACATCAAACGAGATATTACGGCATTGTTTTCGATTCTTCCCTTCGAGGTTGAGTTCTTTGAAAACAAACACCGGTACCCCATTCACTATGTAGGTAACCCTACGGTCGATGAAGTGGCTGCTTTTCAGGCGGAGCAATCTGAGTCGTTTGCCTCGTTTGTAAATGAAAACGGAATTTCCGACAAGCCCATCATAGCCTTGTTGGCAGGTAGCCGTAAGCAAGAGATCAAAGATAATTTGCCGCGTATGCTGCAAGCTGCTTCTCGTTTTCCCGACTATCAATTGGTATTGGCAGCTGCTCCTGCCATCTCTATGGAGTATTACCGCCGGTATACGGATGGTGCAGATGTGAAGATTCTCTTTGGTCAAACCTACCGACTGCTGCAACAAGCGGAGGCTGCATTGGTTACATCAGGCACGGCTACGCTCGAAACAGCTCTCTTTCGGGTGCCTCAGGTGGTCTGTTATTATAGTGCCATGGGCAAGATGTTCTCTTTCTTGCGCAAGCACCTTATTAAAGTACCCTTCATTTCGCTTGTCAACCTGATTGCCGACCGGGAGGTGGTCAGAGAATTGGTGTTCGAATCAATGACGATCGAAAATATGCAAATCGAATTAAGCAAATTGCTGTTTGACCCCGAATATCGTCAGTTGATGCTGAATGGTTATGAGGACGTAGCCCATCGGTTGGGACCAGTCGGAGCACCTCGTCATGCGGCTGCTGAAATGGTACGGCTGCTGAAAAAATAGATTTGTCATTGCTGCACAAATTCAATGATGCAGTTCTTATATATCGCTGTGATAATGCTGACCATTCTAAGCATTATCACAGCGATTTTTGTTGTTGGCAAAAGAACTATTTTAACGCTGCGTTAACTACGTACTCTTGGTACCAAAGAGTACGTAGTCTTTGATACCAAAAGTATATACTCTTGCACGGAAGGAAATAAGACGAAGAAAACTCAATTAACAATGTTAAAATAGAGCCAACTCAAAAAAATAACTATCATTTTTTTAATAAATGTAAAGCCGGTGCAGTATATGCCCGGATTCTTTATTTCTTAAGTATAAACTAAAAAATTAAAAACAGACTATGAAGAAAGTAAATTGGCTTTTATTGGCCGTCTTATTGGCTATTTTGCCATCATTGCAGTCGTGCGACGACAATGATGGGTATTCTATTGGCGATATCGGTCGCGATTGGGCAACCGTTCGTGTGTTAAGTGGTGATACTTATTACCTGGTAGGTGATAATTGGGGAAAGTTATGGCCGGCAGCTACTGAATATTGGGGATATAAACCCATAGACGGACAGCGTGTGATTGCTTACTTCAATCCGTTGAGTGATAGAAAAGGCGAGTACGATCATGATATTAAAGTAGAGCGATTGTATAATGTACTCACCAAGAACGTTGAAGAGCTTAATGCCGAGAATGCAGCGTCATTTGGTAATGATCCGGTTGTTATCTGGCAAAACGATATGTGGGTTGATGGTGGCTATTTGAACGTCGTTTTTCAGTTCAATACACCGAATAAAGAGAAACACCGGGTATCGCTGGTGCGCAATACAACCGTCGAAGATCCCAACGATGGATACATTCATCTGGAGTATCGCTACAATACGTATGGCGATTTGTCGGGACATTGGCGCGAAGGTGCTGTTTCCTTCAACCTGAATTCGTTGAAAGTTGACGAAAACACCAAAGGAATCAAGGTGAAACTTAATTCGCACAAGAATGGAGAGGTAGAAGTTACCTTTGACCTGAAGCTCAACGAAACACCCGAGTCGGTGAAGAATATGAATTTATCTGATAATGTATCAGACTATTTGAAGTAAAAACAGAGGTACATACAACTGTAAAAGAAGTAATAGCCCCGGATCTGCTGCTTTGGTAGATCCGGGGCTATTACATAAATGAGTATTTGAATCGGTTTTAAACCATTGTCAATACATATAAGTAGATCACTGCGGCAGGAATAGCCATCAGTGCGCTATCGAAACGATCAAGCAAACCACCGTGTCCCGGTAGTATATTGCCCGAATCTTTAATCTTCAACTGTCGCTTCAGTAGCGATTCGGTTAAGTCGCCCCAAGTGCCGAATACGACAACGACCAATGCCAGTCCAGCCCATTCGGCCATCGACATAAAGGGGAAGAAATGAGCCATGCCAAACGAAGCCGCAATGGCCAGAACTCCTCCTCCTATCGAACCTTCCCACGACTTCTTGGGCGAAATGCGCTCGAACAAACGATGCTTGCCAAAGAGTGAGCCAACGCAGTAAGCACCCGAATCGTTCAGCCAGATAAAGATAAAAATCGAAAGTGGCAGAATGGGGTTGTAGCTTACGCTATGGGTAGTGGGGTCGTTCTGGAAAGCCAGTACATTGAGCAGTGCAAACGGCAATGCGATGTATAGCTGACTCATCATGGAGTATGCCCAGTTCAGTATCGGATGTTCTTTTTTCAGGTAGAGTTCGCTAATCATCAGATAAAGTAACAGTACCAGATAGGGGATGAATATCTTCGAATCGGCTGCATCAATGCAGAATCCCATGAAAGAGAGGAACAGGTAAGCTCCTCCCAGCATGGTAATTGTTTTGTTGATGCCGACCCCTTGGGTTTCATTGAGCAGGTGTCCGAATTCGCGTACTGTCAGTGCACTGATTAATACAAAAAGTGCCCCGAAGGATAATGGATCGTATAAGATACAACCCACCAGGATGGCCACAAAGAGTGCTCCTGTAATAGTTCGTTGTATAAAATTATTTTTCAAGATACCTGGTCTTTAGTCAATTGTGTTATTCTGCTGTTTGATTAGTAGCCGATTGCTCAGCTTCTTTGCTTGCTTTCTCTTCCTTCTCTTCCTTTTCCTGAGCCTCAGCCTCTTTGGCCAATGCTTTCTCCGCCTCGGCAGCATCGTGGCTCTCTTTGGCGGCAATGATCTCTTCCGATCGGGAAGTCCAAGGGCGTTTACCGAAGATACGTTCTACATCTTCTGCAAAAATTACCTCTTTGTCAATGAGTAACTGTGTAAGCTCTTCGTGACCCTTTCGGTGCTCGTTCAGAATTCGCTTGGCGCGTTCGTATTGTTCGCTTACCATCTGTTTAACTTCCTGGTCGATCAGCTCGGCTGTTCTCTCACTGTAAGGACGGTTGAAGGAGTACTCATCGTTGTTGTAATAGCAAAGATTGGGTAGCTGTTCGCTCATGCCCAGGTAAGCAATCATGCCGTAAGCTTGTTTGGTTACGCGTTCCAAGTCGTTCAACGCTCCCGTAGAGATACGTCCGAGGAATAAATCTTCGGCAGCACGTCCACCCAATGTAGCACACATCTCATCGAGCATCTGCTCTTTGGTGGTGATCTGTCTCTCTTCGGGCAGATACCAGGCAGCTCCCAATGCGCGACCACGTTGTACGATGGTTACTTTAATCAATGGGTTGGCATACTCCAACAACCACGATATGCTGGCGTGTCCTGCTTCGTGTGCAGCAATCGAACGGCGTTCGGCTTCTGTTGTGATGCGGGTTTTCTTTTCCAAACCACCAATGATACGGTCTACTGCATCGAGGAAGTCTTGCTTACCTACGAACTTCTTACCATGACGGGCTGCGATAAGTGCGGCTTCGTTACAAACGTTGGCAATATCGGCTCCCGAGAATCCCGGGGTTTGGCGGGCAAGTAGGTCTACATCCAGACTATCGTCTATTTTGATGGGGCGCAAGTGCACACCAAATACCTCTTTGCGTTCGTTCAGGTCGGGCAGGTCTACATGAATCTGACGGTCAAAACGTCCGGCACGAAGTAAGGCTTTATCCAATACGTCTACCCGGTTGGTTGCTGCCAGAATAATGACGCCGCTATTGGAACCGAAACCATCCATTTCGGTGAGTAATTGGTTCAAAGTATTTTCTCGCTCGTCGTTGCCACCCATGGCAGGGTTTTTGCCACGAGCACGACCTACGGCGTCTATCTCATCGATGAACACAATACAAGGTGCTTTCTCCTTTGCCTGCTTAAAGAGGTCACGCACGCGCGAAGCTCCTACACCGACAAACATTTCTACGAAGTCCGAACCTGCCAGTGAAAAGAAAGGAACATCGGCTTCTCCTGCCACAGCTTTCGCCAGCAGTGTTTTACCTGTTCCCGGAGGGCCTACGAGCAATGCTCCCTTGGGAATCTTACCACCCAGATCGGTGTATTTTTGTGGTTCCCGTAGAAACTCTACAATCTCTTCGACCTCTTGTTTGGCTTCTGCCAAACCGGCTACGTCTTTGAAGGTGATTTTAATCGAACTTCCTTTCTCAAAGAGTTGAGCTTTGGATTTTCCTACGTTGAATACACCACCGGCACCACCGCCTCCACCGCCACTCATTCGGCGCATGAAGAAGATCCACAATCCTACCAAAAAGACAATAGGAAGCACATTGATGAGGAACGAACCGAAATAGTTCGTCTTTTTGCCATAACTCAACGAACCGTCAAAATGGGCTTCTTCTTTTTCTTTCTGTAAGAAGTTATCCAGATTCTCTCGTGAGGGTGCTTCGGTCAAAACCATTGGGTTCTTACCCACACGACTCGAATCTTGCTTGAACACCTGTCCGACAAAGTTGGGCTTTATGTAAAATTCTACCGAATTATCGTCATAACCAATCACTTTGCTTACGTAGCCGTTACGAACATATTGCTGAAATTCGTCGTAAGAGATATCTTTGCTTGTAGCTCCGCCCTGGTTAGTCCACCAGAGTCCCAAAAGCATTAAGGCTATAATCATATACATCCAGTTCAGATTGAACTTGGGCATGTTTACCTTACTTGGTTTTTTATTATTGTCCATATTGATAAATTAGTCAATGTCGGGGATTGTTGTTAACCTGGCATCTGCCCACAGATGTTCCAGATTGTAATACTGTCTGGCTTCGGGTAGAAAAACATGTACCAACACGTCTGCATAATCCATGGCTACCCATTCGGCATTGCGTTGTCCGTCAACCACAGAGGGTCTGCTATTGGCTTCTTTGCGGGCTTTTTCCTTGATAGAGTCAACAATAGCACCTACCTGACTGGGCGAATTACCCTGACAGATAATAAAGTAGTTGCAAATGGTGTCATCTATGTTGGTCAAATCGGCTATAACAATGTTTTTACCTTTTTTGTCTTGAATACCTTCTGTTATTTTCTCAATTAGAATTTTTGTATCGTTCATTGATGTCTTTTGAAATTAAATAATTCGTTTGCTAGTTATACGTTTATAACAAGAAATATTGATACTTTGTTTCTTGTCATGAACGTGAACTTTTTACAAAGATAGTCCGTTTTCTTGTATCAAAGAAAGTAATGGCATAAATCTGTTGTATTTTTGGTTTTTTTTAGGGATGTATCTCTTTGTTAGGGGGCAAATTAGGTGAATTATTCGAAAAAAACCACAGAAATCATTTTGCTTTTTGAAATAATTTGTATCTTTGCACCCGCAAACAGGTTATTGGACTATGGTGTAATGGTAACACTTCAGATTCTGGTCCTGACATTCCTGGTTCGAGTCCAGGTAGTCCAACAAAAAAAGTATTCGTTTACTTCAGATTCCCCCGTTAAAAAAGTTTTTTAACGGGAGTTTTTGTTTCTAAGCTTTTTTCATCTTATCGTCTTATCAAAATAAGTAGTAAAACCCTCTATTGTATGGAAATAATCAGAACGGCTTTTATTGGTTTCGGATACCGCGGAAGACTACTGTTTCGACTCTTGCAACATATACCTTTTTACGATGTTATCGCTATGGCAGACCCCGGTATTTCCTCGCTCGACACGGAAGGCCGTGCTTGCTATGCGGAGGGGGAAGATGATTATCTGCGCATGCTTAACGAGCAACATCCCGATCTGGTGATTGTGGCTTCGCCGTGGCATTGTCATGTAAAGCAGGCTCTTCATTGTCTCGAAGCGGGCTGCCATGTAGGCTTAGAGATAAAGGGCGGACTGGCTTTGGGCGAGTACCAAGCAGTAATCGAATTATCCAAAAAGGTTGACCGCCATATCTATCCCTTGGAGAATACACTTTTTATGCGCGAAAACCTGGCTGTTTGCAACTTAGTGCAGGCAGGAGCTTTGGGCGACATTGTATATATGACCGGTGGCTATCGGCACGACCTGCGCAATTTACTCCTCGATGCTTCCGGACGATTGGGCAATCCCGACTCTCCCGAAGGAGCATGGCGCAGTCGCTTCTACCAAACGGAGAATGGCGATTTGTATCCGACTCACGGACTGGCTCCTCTCTGTCTTATAGCCGGAATTAACCGCGGAGATAAGATTGTGAGTCTTACCTCTTTCTCTTCCAAGTCGGCAGGTATCAAACAGCGTATCCGGGAGCTTGCAGGCGATGAACAAACTCCTATCAGCATGGGCGATATTATCTCTACCCAGCTGCAAACCGAATCGGGAGTGCTCATTTCCTTAATACACGATACCACTTTGCCCCGCCCCCGTAGTTTGAACTTTGAGGTACAGGGCACGAAAGGTATTTGGAACGGAGATCGGCGCTCCATTTATATCGAGCACCTGAGTCCGCACGAGCAGTGGGAATCGGATGAATCTTATATTTCGCAATACGAACATACCTATTGGAAACAGTGGGGTAGGGAGGCTTTGCAGATCGATGTACATCATCAAGGCATGGATTATATCATGTTGAAGGCACTCGAGGCAGACCTCCGGCATGCAGTGATGTATCCTGTTACCATTGAAGATCTCGCCTTGTGGACCTCGGTGTCGCCCTATTCCAAACAGTCCATCCGCGAGGGGCGAACCCTTTCTCTTTTGCCCACATCCTAACATACGAAAGCACGCCAACCTTGCGAGAGTATCTCTGCAGGGTTGGCGTGCTTACTTTATGGCGTACGTATGGACTTCTCTTACTCTTCTCTCATTGAATCATCGATTACTTTAATCTTTTGCAGAATCAATTCAAGGTCTGCTTTCAGTTTCTCAACCTTGCGGTTAATTTCGGTCAGCAGGCTATTGCCTTTCTTTGAAGCCGATGAGAGGAAGCCGATATTGTTCTCGTAGGTTTGAAGCTCATTCTTCATGCTTTCGTAAGAACGAACCAGCTTTTCGCGTTCTCTGTACAGTGATTGCGGTCCGCTACTCTGAATGTTGCTTACTGTCGATTTGAAGTTGCTCAACTTCTTATTTGATGCACTTAAATTGAGGCGATCAAATAATTGGTCGATAAGTCCGTGGTATTGTTTGTACAATTTATCTTTCTCTTTGAACGGTACATGTCCGATCGCATTCCACTCCTTCATCAGTTCGCGAACCAGTTTTCCTGCCTCTTCGGCATCGGTCGATTCGTCGATGGTGCTTAGTTGAGCGATGATTGCCTTTTTCTTCTCCATGTTCTCTACTTCGACCGAACGCTGTGAAGAGGTTGCTTTGTTCTTCTGCTCAAAGAAATAATCGCAAGCAGTAATAAAGCGTTGCCAGATGCCATCCGAATATTTCTTCGATACCGGACCGATGGTTTTCCATTCCTTTTGCAGTTTAGACAATGCATCGGCCGTTGCCTTCCAGTCTGTGCTTTCTTTCAGTGCTTCTGCCTTTTCGCACAATGCTTTCTTCTTTTCGAGGTTTTCGTTCATGCCCTCTTTCAGCGATTTGAAGAACTCGCCTTTCTTTTTAAAGAACTCGTCACAGGCCTTGCGGAAACGTTCGAATATCTTCACGTTCATCTTTTGCGGAGCAAACCCAATGGTCTTCCACTTGCTTTGCAGAGCGATTACCTCCTGTGTTTTATTTTCCCATGCATTGAATGTTTTCAGCTCGGTAAATTCAATCGCCTCTACTATTTCACAGATAACGGTTTTTTGATCCAGATTGGTCTGTTCGGTCTCTTTCAGCGATTCGAAATGTTGCTGATGGCGGCGGTTTACCTGAGTCGATGCAGCTTTAAAGCGATTCCATACCTCGTCGCGTAAGTCTTTGGCTACAGGACCCGTATCGCGGAACTCCTGATGCAGCTTTTGCAGTTGATGGAAGGCCGATACCACATCATCTTCTTTAGACAGCTTTTCGGCAGCTTCACAAAGATGTGTCTTTATCTCGAGGTTTTTCTTGAAGTCATATTCACGGAACTCGTTGTTGAGTTTGAGTATATCGTAGAATTTTTCTACATAGAGCTGGTAGTTCTTCCAAAGCTCGTTTACCTTAGCTTGCGGTATTAGCTTAGTTTCGTTCCATTGCTGTTGTAGCTTTTTAAATTCGGTATACGATTTATTGGTGTCTTCAGGCGATTCGACCAGTTCTTTCAGCTCTTCGATAATCGATAGCTTGATTTGCAGATTCTCTTCCTTCTGACGCTCTATTTCGCTTGCTTGTGCGTTGCGTTTTTCTTTGATAACTGCCATCGTACTTTTGAACTCTTCTTCCGTAGCATCGGATTCGGGAGTGTAGTCCTCTTCCGTGCCACCGTTTTCAACGAAAAGTTTCTTAGCAGCTTCCAAAGAGGCGTTGTGCAGCTTGTAAAACGTTTGTTTTAAACTGTCGAGTTCGTGCTTGCTGGCATTGTCTGCATCCAAAGCAACTTCTTTCAATCGATTCAATACATCTTCTTTTGTAATCAGACGTAATGCTGCTTCAGGATGTTTTTCAACACCCGATTCTTCAACCGGAGTTTCTGCAATTTCTTCAGAAACCTCAGCGATTTTTTTTCCTTCTTCTAATTCTCCTTGATTTAGAGGTTGATTAGTGTCATGAGAGTCCATCATCGTATACTTAGTTTTGAGTCACAAATTAATGAAATAAAACGTTTACTTCATACTTTTTTAATCTATTTTTTTTTATTTGCCTTCATTTAAGACAATAAAACGGTGATTCCCATATAAAGCATCATGCCTATGATGTCATTTGTAATGGCAATAAAGGGTCCTGTGGCAATAGCCGGATCTACCTTGAACTTCTCGAGCGTCATGGGTACCAACGTTCCGAAGATGGAGGCAAACATAACTACTGCAAACAAGCTAATGGATACGGAATAAGTAACCGTTGCACTGGCTCCGAAACGAATAAAGTTATAGGTATATACTAATAAAGAGATAATCGTTGCGTTGATCAATGCCACGACAGCCTCTTTGGCTACTTGTTTGTATGTGTCTTTGGTGTCGAGCGAGTTATTGGCCAATCCTTGCACAATCAATGCGGACGACTGTGTTCCTACGTTTCCACCCGTACCACCAATCAACGGAATATAAAGAGCCATTTCGGGGTGAGCGGCAAAGGTGGCATCGAAGTTACCCAATATCATCGAGTTACCGATTCCACCCAGCATACCGATAATGAGCCAAGGAAGGCGGGCGGTTGTTTGGCGCAGCACATTATCGTCTGTTTCTACGTCTTGCGAAAGACCCGATGCCAATTGGTAGTCGCGTTCGGACTGTTCGCGGATTTCGTCCATGACGTCGTCGACGGTAATTTGTCCTACCAAGCGGCCAATGGAGTCTATTACAGGAATGGCTACCAAGTCATATTTCTCGATCGTTTGTGCCACATCTTCCAGTGGTGTGTCTACATGCACCGAGATCGGCTCTTTTTGCATTACATGTTTCACTTTCGATACCGAAGGAGAGGTAATCATCTTTTTGAGTGGAAAGATGCCGCGCAGTCGTTCATCATCGTCGATGACGTAGACGTAGTAAATCTCGTCCAGTTCCTCGGCCTGCTGGCGCATCTCTTTGAGACATTCGGGCATACTCCAGTTCTCGTTAACGATCACCATTTCGGTGCCCATCAATCCACCCGCAGTGTCTTCATCGTATTTCAGCAGGTCGACAATATCGCCTGCCTGTTCAATATCCTCAATGTGCGAGAGTACCTCTTCCTGCTTCTCTTCATCGAGTTCGCGCATCAGGTCTACGGCATCATCCGTATCCATGTAGTCGACAAAACGTTTGGCGATGGTTTCGGATGGCAATACATCGAGAAACTCTCTACGAACGTCCTCGTCTACCTCGATAAGCACGTCGGCGGCCGTTTCGTTGTCGAGCAGCCTATACACGAAACGTGCCTCTTCGGGGTTCAGTTCATTACACAGTTCGGCTATATCGGCCGGGTGGAGGTCAATAATCAAGGATCGTACCTGATCGGCATCTTTCAGCCCGATCAGTTGCTTTACATTATCAATATAATTTTCGTTCATAATGATAACCTCCTTCTTTTATTCAATGTTCTGTTCAATATTACTCGTTCTCTGCCGGCAAAGGTTGTGGCGCAGTTGCCAGTGCTTTTTCCACCGCATTGGTCAGATCGATAAACTGCTGTACCGAGAGTTGTTCGGGGCGTTTATTGAAAAGCGCGTCTTCCGTAAGCGGGCTATCGGTGCCCAGTATCGGTTTGATGGAGTTGCGCAACATCTTGCGGCGTTGATTAAAGGTTGTTTTCACTACCAGTTTGAATAACTTCTCGTCGCATCCCAGCTCTGTTGTGTCGTTGCGCGTCATTCTGATAACGGCACTTTTTACTTTGGGAGGCGGATTAAATACGCTTGGGTCTACCGTGAATAGATATTCTACGTTGTACCAAGCCTGTATGAGCACGCTCAATATGCCATAGGTCTTACTTCCGGGGCCGGCAGCAATGCGTTCGGCTACTTCTTTTTGAATCATGCCGGTGCAGCAGGGTATCAAATCTTTATTATCCAGCATTTTAAAGAATATCTGGCTGGATATATTATAAGGATAGTTCCCGGTTAGCACAAAGGGGTTGCCATCGAACAAGCGGTGCAGGTTCATTTTCAGGAAATCATCCTCGATGATATGATCCTCGAGCGACGGGTATTCCTCGCGCAGATAGGCTACCGACTCGTAATCTACCTCGACGACTTTGACCGGTCGTTCTTTTCGAACGAGGAATTGTGTGAGCACACCCATTCCCGGTCCCACTTCCAAGACTGGCAGTGAGGGAAACGTATCAACGGTATCGGCAATGTCTTGTGCCACTTTCAAATCTTTCAGAAAGTGTTGGCCTAAGAACTTTTTCGGCTTTACTAATTTCATTTATAAACTAATTGACTACTTTTGCAGCCGACAAAGGTAATTCTTTTCATGAAGAATAAAGAATTAGGAATGAATAAACTAATAAAAAAGACGCTGAAGCTCATCTTACCGATTGTTTTAGGCGGTTTTATCTTGTATTGGGTCTATCGCGATTTCGATTTCGCCAAGGCTCTCGATGTATTGACACATGGCACAAAATGGGGATGGATGCTTCTATCATTAGTTTTTGGTGTGTTGGCACAGGTTGTTCGTGGTTGGCGGTGGAAGCAAACGCTCGAACCCCTGGGAGCTTTCCCTAAAACGGGCGATTGTATCAATGCCATCTTTGTGTCTTATGCGGCCAGTCTCGTCATTCCCCGAATGGGAGAGGTGTCTCGTTGTGGCATCCTGTCTCGTTACGACGATGTATCGTTTGCTAAATCTCTGGGCACCGTAGTCACCGAGCGTTTGGTCGATATGCTTTGTATCGGGTTGATAGCCGGAGTCACTGTTTTGTTGCAGTTTCCCGTCTTCACGCTTTTTCTCGAACAGACCGGTACGAAGATTCCCTCGCTCCTTTACCTATTCACTTCCGTTTGGTTTTACATCATTCTGTTTTGCGCCATCGGTGTGATTGTGTTGCTTTACTATCTCATGCGTGCCCTCTCTTTCTTCGAAAAGGTCAAAGGCATAGTGCTTCATGTTTGGGAAGGCATCATGTCGTTGCGCAATGTGAAGAACATTCCTCTCTTTATTTCCTATACCGTACTCATTTGGTTGAGTTACTTCATTCACTTCTACCTTACTTTCTTCTGCTTTTCGTTTACCGAACACCTCAGTGTGTTGGCTGCGTTGGTGATGTTTGTAGGGGGCACATTTGCAGTGATCGTTCCTACTCCCAATGGGGCAGGACCGTGGCACTTTGCTATTATCTCGATGATGATGCTTTACGGGGTCAATGCAACCGATGCAGGGATATTTGCCTTGATCGTACACGGCATACAGACCTTTTTAGTGGTTCTGTTGGGTATATATGGCTCCATTGCCTTGGCTTATACACGGAGAAGCCGGAGTATCAACGGATGATTTCATAGAAGGCGATGATGGGATTCTCGCTCTCGGCCTTGTATCGTCGGAATATCTCGGGCAGGTCGTCTCCCCGCTTTGTTTGTGCATAATCAATGGTTTCGGGTGCCAATATTCCGAAGAAGCGTCCTTGATATACGCCGTCGATTAAGCGGAAGAGAGGAACAGAACGATGTGTCTTGTCTTCCATTTTCCTGCCGCAATAGATTTGTTTCTTTTTCGATAGATCGTACAGAGCAGTTTGAAAAAAGCCGTCTTTTGAAAATTGAAAGTGCAGCAACGTTCCACATTCATATATCTGTTCCAATCCTACCGAGTAGTTTGATTGCATCAGTTCCCGTGGATCGGCTTTGTTTTCTATTTGAGAGAAAGGCAGTGGGTTGGGCAAGTCGATTTGATACATCGCCTCCAATCCTTTGCCGCTGAGCCGATACACTCTGTTGTCGAAATTTCTGCAATAATAGATAGAGGCATTGTTGTAGCTAAACGGCTGCGGAGAGGGGCTGAAGTCGTATGCCGATTCTGCCTGATTGTGGATGAAATAGCGTTCGGTAATATCGATTCCGTTTGTTGAGACTAACAATGAATAGTGAAGTGCACTATCGTTCGGGTAATTGTTGTGGTATCTGTTGTCGTAAAAATAAATTCCCTCTGTGCATGCTATCGCGCTGGGATTGGGTTTAGGCAGTGATTCTGTTTTTAGGTGTTTGCCATCGGCTAAGCCATAGTACAAGAGTGAAAATTTTAGATTGTCGTAGATGATAAGCTCTTTCGATTGAGTATTGATAACAAAATCATTAATGCCTACATACTCTCCTGGTCCGCCTCCCTTCTTGTCTATCTGATAAATCACTTTGCCTTGCATATCATAGCAGATGATGCGCGAAGTAGCATCGTGAACGTATATGCGCTCATTCTCTATTCGTATCTCTTTGATGCTTGACAGCAGAGGTTCCGGTGCCAATTGGACATAGGAAGATGTTCGCAACACTGTGCCCAGTTCTTCGAAGTCATGGTTTTCCACCTCTATTTTTATTAATTGCATATTCGAGGTATTTATGCTTTTAGACGCTTTCTGGAGTGCCTTTTCTTTCTGTTTTGCGTTTTGACAAGCGGACAAGGCTGTTACGATCAATAAGAAATAAAGAATGTGTTTCATAGCTAATTGTTTTGTGAGTACAAAGAAGAATCAATGGTAGCTTTCTTTGTACTCTAGTTAATTTACGGAGGTGTTCTTTTTAGAATGAACCACCACACTCTACTGTTGTGCAGGAATATGGTACAGCGCAGAAAATACAGTCTTTTTCATAATAATTGTAGTTTTAACAGGTTATTTGTGGTAAGATATTTTTGTTTTTCAATATAGGCATAATAGATTCTAAGTGACTATTTTATTTGTGTTCTTATTGTTCTTTAACTATATTTATTATGGTTACTATTCTTCTTTCCGATTTTCCTATTAGAGTTCGAGAATTCCCTAATTAAAGTCGACCATGAAAAAAAGATATTTCAGTATTTTGAAAAGTAAAATGACAGTAGAATAATAACAATATTACTTAAAGGAGTTGGAATTGCATAAATAATATAATGATGTACAAATAGAAAACAGTATTCGATAAAAAAGTTGATATAAGCAAGCTATTTCGTTTCTAAATAGATCGTTGCTACTTTATTGATTTTCTGAGCGATAATATTGCTGCGATTTCTTTACAGTTCTGTTCAAGTGTACCTGTACCTAAGCAAGAGCCCGTGAGTAAACGAAAATACCGGGTCGTGAAAAATAATGAAGTTACTAAATAGACAAGTATCCATACAAGAAGCAATGGATTGCCTCGCGAAAGAAAAGCAGCAATAAGAAAATGCGTATGATGAGAATTGAAAGGATAAACCCATTCAATCATCTGTATGATAATGATATATGTATCTCTTTTATAGTCTTCTGATTTCCCGTTTTTCTTTCTTTGAAAGAGTAGTATCTTAACGCATTGTTAATTACGTAGTTTTATATCCAAAGAGTACGTAATTGTTGATACCAAGAGAACGTACTCTTAACAATCAAGAAAATACGGAGGATAATTTTATTAACATTGTTAAAAGAATACGAACCTTATATTCAACCTTCCGGCAGCTCAATTACCGGTATTAATCTCTTTTTTCGGCAAACCATACCCACTTTGTCGTTCTTTTTTAGTAGCTTTGACACTCATAAATATAATATTGAACCCTATAAATCATTAAAATTATCTGTTATGAGCACAATCCTCTCTTTAGCTCCACAGAATGTGTGGAAACATTTTTATTCACTCACTCAGATTCCACGTCCGTCGGGACACATGGAAAAGATTACAAACTTCCTGGTTGACTTTGGCAAAGGTCTTGGTCTGGAAACATTGGTCGACGAAGCAGGCAATGTCATCATCCGTAAACCTGCCACTCCCGGCATGGAGAACCGCAAAGGAGTTATTCTGCAAGCACACATGGACATGGTGCCACAGAAGAACAACGATACTATACACGATTTTGTTAATGATCCGATAGAAACATACGTCGACGGCGAATGGCTCAAAGCCAAAGGAACCACCTTGGGAGCCGACAACGGACTGGGTGTAGCCGCTATCATGGCTGTGCTCGAGGCCAACGATTTAAAGCACGGACCGCTCGAAGCACTGATCACGAAAGATGAAGAGACCGGTATGTTCGGTGCTTTCGGGTTGAAGCCCGGAACAGTAAACGGAGAGATTCTGTTGAACCTCGACTCGGAAGACGAAGGCGAACTCTACATCGGTTGTGCCGGTGGTATGGATGTAACGGCTTCGCTCGAATACAAAGAGGTAGCACCCGAAGAGGGCGATATCGCCATCAAAGTAACCGTGAAAGGGTTGCGTGGCGGACACTCCGGTTTGGAGATCAACGAAGGCCGTGCCAATGCCAATAAACTGTTGGTTCGCATCGTTCGCGAAGCAGTGGCTACCTACGAAGCTCGTTTGTCGTGCTGGGCAGGTGGCAACATGCGCAATGCGATTCCCCGCGAAGCATCGGCTGTGGTAACCATTCCTGCCGAGAATGAAGAAGAATTAATGGGACTGATAAGCTACTGCAACGAACTCTTCAATGAGGAGTATTCGGCTATCGAAACCCCCATCAGCGTACTGGCCGAACGGGTGGAGATGCCTGCCGGACAAGTGCCCGAGGAGATACAAGACAATCTGATCGACGCCATCTTTGCCTGTCAGAATGGGGTAACCCGTATGATTCCGACTGTACCCGATACGGTAGAAACATCGTCCAACCTGGCCATTATAGCCATCGGTGGGGGCAAAGCCGAAGTTAAGATATTGGCTCGTAGCTCTTCCGACAGCATGAAGGAGTATCTTACCACCAGCCTCGAATGCTGCTTCTCTATGGCAGGTATGAAGGTGGCTATGACCGGCGGTTATTCCGGTTGGCAACCCAATGTAAACTCTCCAATCCTCCACGCTATGAAAGCCTCTTACCAGAAGCAATTCGGGGTAGAGCCGGCTGTGAAAGTGATTCATGCCGGATTGGAGTGTGGCATCATCGGTGCGATCATCCCCGGGTTGGATATGATCTCTTTCGGCCCTACCTTGCGTTCACCTCATTCACCCGACGAGCGTGCGTTGATTCCTACCGTGCAGAAGTTCTATGACTTCTTGGTAGCTACACTGGAGCAGACGCCGCTCAAGTAAGGCAAGAATGAATAAAATAGGTACCTACTTACGCAGTCCATATCCCCTCTTCTATCACAGAAGAGAGGGGGTATGGGCTTCGTCTGTACTTGTGTTCCTGATCTTGTTGCTGCTGCAACCGTTTGGTATCCATCAAATCGAGCATCACAAACTTTGGATATTGCTGGGCTATATGGGCGTAACAGCACTGTTTCAGTGCATTCCCGTTTATCTGTTTCCCGTTCTGTTTCCTCGGTTCTATAACGAAGACGGGTGGACGGTAGGCAGGCATCTGGCGAATAATTTGTTTCTCTTCCTATTTATCGGAATAGGCAATTGGTTGTATTCAAACCTTATTTTCGGGTTCCATTGGCAGTGGGAACTCTTACTTCTCTTTTTATTGGTCACTACGATTGTTGGACTTTTTCCTGCTACTCTCTTCATGCTAATCAACCGCAACCGTTTGTTGGCCTCACATCTGGCAGAGGCTGTGGAGATGAACCGTCATTTGCAAGATAGCCGAAGTGCTGTTGCCGAACCCGAGTCGTGTCAAGAAACAGAACAGATACTACTGCAAGGTAGCACGAAAGAGGTGCTCGAACTTCAGGCTTGCCAACTGGTCTGCATCGAAGCAGAGGGTAACTACATCAAAGTGATTTACCGCAAGCAGGATAAAATGGAGCAGCGTTTGCTGCGTGCCACCATGAAGCAGGCCGAAGAGGCGGTAGAAGCCTGTTCGTTTATGATGAAGTGTCATCGTGCGTTTCTCATCAATATCCATGCAGTGACCAAAGTCAGTGGAAATTCGCAAGGATATCGCCTTAGCTTAGAGGGCTGCACAACAGAGATACCTGTGTCGCGAGCCTACGCCAAAGGGATTAAAGGGCGTATCGAAAGTATGCACGAAAGATAGCTGTTCGTCACAAAACAGTGCCGTTCGTCACACCCTTCGGGTGGTTTGTCACATATCCGGGCAGTCTGTCACGGATATTTTTCTGTCCGAAACCTTTCCATTATGTTTGTCGGCATAAACATCAATCCCATGCCGATATGAAAGGTTTTCTTCTTTATTTTTTTCTCCTTCTTCTTCTTCCGGTTATTGCTCCGGCGCAAAACGATACCGTATTTCTGAAACTCTATACCGATAGTGTAGCACTGAAAGAGATTGTGGTGAAAGCAGCTAAAACACCTCGTGCCAACAGCCGGTGGAGCGATATGAAACCGCTCGATCTAGTTACGATCGGTGGAGCGAACGGTAATCTCTATCAAGCGTTGCAAACCTTGCCCGGTACACACGTTGAGGGTGAAAGTGGTCGGTTGCTGGTGCGCGGTGGTAGCAGTTCCGAAACGCAGACCTATATCGACGGGATGCATGTGCTCAATCCTTATACTACTACCGGTACCGATGTACCTGCCCGGGGGCGTTACTCTACGTTTATGTTTAGCGGAGTGAATCTGGATACCGGTGGTGCGTCCCAGGAGTATGGGCAGGCTCTATCAGCAGTGCTGCCGTTGGAGACGAAAGATACAAGCCCGTTCAATAAGATCGGTATGAACCTTTCGACCGTTGGTTTGGGAGGAGGAGGAACGCGATCCTTCGATACGGGTTCTCTCTCGCTACATCTCGACTATCAGAACCTAAGCCCTTACAACCGTTTGTTTCCCGAGCGGATAGACTTTGTAAAGCCTTACGAACTCTTCTCTACTGCTGCACAGTTCCGGTATACCCCCGATGAACGAACTGTCTTCAAATGTTATATCGGTTACGACCGCACGGACTTCTCGCACCGTACCGGAGAAGTATCTCCCCGGATCTTGGCCTTGGGCGAGAATAATATCTACTTGAATAGCACCTTTCGGCGTCGTACCCTTTCGGGATGGAATTGGTTTGCCGGAGTGGCCTACTCTTTTTATCATCAACAGGTAGGCGGTGCAGTTACCGGTGCCGATCAATGGAGCGAGCAGCAGCAGGAGTGGCACCTTAAAACAAAGCTCTTTCGCCGCTTTAACCCTTTCATACGGGTAGATATGGGTATCGAATCTTTTCTTCGTGGTTACGAAAGCCGATATCAATACCAGACGGTTGATGATATCCGGGTGATGCATCCGTCGGTTACAGCCGCTTTTCTGAGCGCAACCCTCTATCCGGTAGAGGCGTTGAAGACAGAAGTGTCTGTTCGGGCGGAATATACGGGGTTAAATAGGCAGGTGAACGTTTCGCCCCGCCTGGGCATCAGTTATCAATGGAGCGAGTTGCTTTTCTCGGCTACGGTAGGCCGCTATACGCAACTGCCCGAAAACAGGTATCTGTTGAAACAATCCGGCTTACTATCCGAAACCTGCTGGCAATACAATATAGGGGTACAATACGAACACAGTGGACGCTTCTATAAAATAGAACTATATGATAAACGGTACGATCGGTTGGCACTGTCTGTTCCTCTGCTTACCTCCGATGGTTATGGAAGCAGTAAAGGCATCGATATCTTTTTTCGAGACGTTACCTTGTGGCGAAACTTGGAGTATCAGTTGGCTTATTCCTTCAACCGTTCACTGCGGAAATACCGGGAATATACCGAACTGACTACCCCATCCTATGCTACTCGGCACAATGCGTCGCTGGTGCTGAAGTACGCTATTCCGCGGTTGCATACGATTATCGGACTTACCAACTGTTTTGCCAGCGGACGTCCGTTTCATAACCCCGATCGTGCAGGGCTGATGAATGATGAAGCCAAACCGTACAACAGTCTTGACCTGGGCATTACCTATCTGTTCAGCAAAAAGGTGATACTGCATGCCTCGGCTTCAAACATATTGGGGCGTAAGAATGAATTCGGTCGTATCGACGGGCGGTCTGTAAGGCCCCCCAAAGACCACTTCTTCTATCTGGGTCTCTTTATAACCTTAGGCAAAAAGGTTGCTTATGATGTATCTAATTTCTAAAAACTATTTTTTTGATAACTAAAAACAATGAATTATGAAAGCAAAAATGATTTTCCTCGCGTGTATGTTTTCCTCTGTGTATGCCTTCTCTCAAAACCTGACATTGGAAGTCAAAGATATTGAGTCGGCCAAAGGGTATATTTATGTGGCTGTTTACAACAAACAGGAACTGTTTATGAAACAGCCTGTTGCTGCCTTTCGGGTAGCGGCGAAGGATACAGCGATGGTTATTCCTTGCAAGGGGTTGCAGCCGGGCGTTTATGCCATTTCTCTTTTTCATGATGAAAACGGGAATGGAAAACTCGATACCGGTGCTTTTGGCCGACCGTTGGAGAAGTTCGGATTTAGTAATGTTGCCGAAGGAGTGATGGGTGCACCTGCTTATGACAAGTGTTCTTTTGTCCTAAAGGAGGATGTAACGATGATTATCCACTTGAAATAGGTTTTTTATACTGAAAAAATAGTCTGAATTAATATAATATAGATTTGTACATGAATTATTTTTATATTTAATTGGTTTGTAGAATGTTATATGTTTGTTTTGTACACTGTATAATACTCGTTTTATACCTCTTCTTGTTTACTTTTGCATCAGCTCTTAGAACTGAAGATTTCTTTATGCTATAAGAGGTACAAAAACACTACTTCAATGAGTTCCTGCCACATAAGGCAGGAATTACTTTTTATTTATAAAATTAAAACGATTTATCTATGAAACGATTTTGGTTAAAAATGACTCTTACTTCTTTTATCATTGTATTTTCATCTGCACTCCATTCTCAAGCACAATCTAAAGTAAATATTTTCTTAGATTACCACTACGGATTGGGTTTATATGAAACCAATAAGCCCTATAACATTTCAAGGAAAGATAGTAAAATGTATGGTAACTCCATTCATCTGTCAGTATTGTATAATATTACAAAACAAATTTCTGCCGGTGTAGGGATGGGGGCAGATAGATATGAAAATCCCGGCTACAATACATTTCCTTTATTTGTCAGTGCACATTATTCTCCTTTAAAGAAGCATACTAATTTTTATACTTATACGAATGTGGGATATGCAATAGTGGGCAAACAAGTAACCTATAAGGGAGCCATGTGGGATTTAGGTGTTGGCTATAAAAAAATGTTTCGTCGGCATTTCGGGCTTAACTTTCAGGTTGGATATAATTGGAAGCAGTTTCAAGATGTTCCTTCGCTTGTTATGATAGAAGATGTCATGCTTCTATCCCGAAATGATAATACACGAAGTTCGATCTCGTTGGGTGTGGGGCTTATTTTTTGATGCGACTTCGGCCTCTCTACTTGAAATAGGTTTTTTTATACTGAAAAAACACTCTACTTTAAACTTTATTTCCTTTCTTTGTTATTCTATACGAACGACTTAAACTTAGGAAATATGAAAGTAAAGCAGATTTGGTTTATAGCGATGTTGCTTTTGGGCATGGTATCGACAGCAGGAGCGCAGTCGTATGACAAGTTATGGAAGCAGGTTACACAGGCTGAGAAGAACAGCCTACCGGCAACCATTATTCGGTTGACCGATGACATTTATCGGAAAGCCGAAGCGGAAAAGAATTCTCCGCAAATGCTTAAGGCCTATACCTGGCGAATGAAATACCGTGAAACATTGGTTCCGGATAGTTTTTATGTAGGCTTGCAGGGCTTGCAGCGATGGGTAGCAACCTCTGATAAACCAACCGAGCAGGCAGTACTGAACTCTCTTATCGCAGGTATCTATGCCGAGTATGCAGCTTCGCACAGCTGGCAGCTTCGTCAACGTACCGAGGTGGTTGGCGAAGAGCCTTCGGCTGATATCGCTCAGTGGAGTGGCAATCAGTTTGTCGACCAGATTCTGCAATACAGTGCTGCTTCATTGCAGCCCTCGACTCTTTTGCTCGAACGTTCGGCAGTCGACTATGTTCCGTTCGTCGAACTCGGTAAGGCGAGTGGCGAGTACTATCACCATAATATGTATCAACTGTTGGCAAGCCGGGCTATCGAATCGCTACGCAGCGTTGCTTCGATTGCTCAAGACTCATTGCTCAAGGCTCGGATCGAGGATATCTATCGCTCCATGCTCGAAGCCGATCGCACAGCCAACCACATGGACGGGTATGTACTTACGATGCTTGATTATCTCGACTGGCGTCGGGATACCGATCCCTCCTTTCGCTCTTATCAAGCTCCGAAAGGGATGATGGGGCTGACCCAAGACCCTTATCTGGCCGAACTAAATAAGTTGATCAGTGAATTCAAGACGAAGGATATCTGTGCCGAAGTATTTCTGGCACGTGCCCGCTATGCTTACAACGAAAATCTGGCTACAACAGCGTTGCAAATTTGCGATGAAACCATCCGACTCTATCCCGGCTATACGCGCATCGGTGCCGTTAAGAACCTGAGGCAGGAGATACTGAACCCGGCTCTGAGTGTACGTGTCGAACAAACCGTTTACCCCGCCAGTACCATGAAACTAAACGTAAGCCACAAGAACCTTTCCGGGTTCCGGGTGAACCTCTTTCGGGTGAACTTGCCCGAGATGCCTAAACTGGCTCGTGGAATCGATGCTAACTTCTATCGCAAACATTGCCAGAAAGTATCGGAACAGGCTATCGAACTGCTTCGCCCCGATAACTACCAAATGGCCGATACGCTCTTCACCTTACCTACACCTGCCGAAGGGCTCTATCTGCTTCAGATTATCCCCGATGCCAAAGCGGTGAAGGCCGAAGAGAAGTTTCTGCACGTGACCCGTTTCAACGTGCTTACCCGCAGCTTACCCAATAGCCAATACGAGATGGTGGCACTCGATATGCAAACGGGATATCCGATTGCCGATGCCATCATCACCCTTTATTCGGAGGACGGGAAACAGCTCAACCTGGTTACTACCGACGAGCGGGGAAAGGCCGTGTTGCCGTGGAACAATGAATACCGTCAGTTGAAAGCTCGCAAAGGACAAGATGCAGCGATGGCTTTGCAGTCTATCTACCGCGGAGGATATTTTTATCGGACGGATCGTAAACCGGTCAGCCAGTTAAAGTTATTGACCGACCGTTCCTTGTATCGTCCCGGACAGACGATCTATGTAAAAGGCATTGCGTACGATCAGTCTTTGGATACGGCTCAGGTAGTGGCCGGAGCAAACTATACGTTGACACTGCTCGATGCCAATGCACAAGAGGTGGCCAAACAAGAGTTGCGCACCAATGACTTTGGTTCGTTTACGGCCAATTTTACCCTCCCTGCCGCTTGTCTTAACGGGTTGTTTACCTTACGTACATCGGTGGGAGAGACTACCGTTCGGGTCGAAGATTACAAACGTCCTACCTTTGATATTACGTTCGATCAGACTGCTCAATCGTATCGTTTGGGCGATCGGGTAGAGGTAAAAGGGCAGGCGAAGACCTTTAGCGGAGT